>OFHA01000662.1_pt1 | contig 28696 bp, 23 predicted proteins | sample 1521891 | NCBI WGS metagenome assembly OFHA01 (sample SAMEA3504089, study PRJEB24116) | mouse gut metagenome | biome: mouse gut; feature: mouse-associated habitat; material: faeces | place: Denmark | collected 2011
GCATATTTGAATGCGCTGGGAATACATTATAATGCGTCAGAGGATGGCTCCATGATAGATGATGAAGGATTTCCGTTTCTTATTTTGGCAGGAGTCTTGGTGACTGTGTTGGTTTTATTGGCGGCGGGATTGGTTATTTACAACATTTTAAAGATTTCGGCGGCAAGGCGTATTGGGCAATATGGCGTACTTCGTGCAATCGGTGCAGAGAAGGGGCAGTTGTATGGTATCGTAGCAGCAGAGGTATTATTGCTGTGTATGTGTGGTATTCCAGCGGGAGTTCTGTTGGGATTTCTTTCGTCAAAAGGAATTTTGGGTGCAGTGTTGAACCAGCTCTCACCAGAATTGTTTCTTGCACAGGACGCAGCGCAGCTTCAGACAGTGCTTGCGGAGAACAGCTCTTTGAAATGGGAGTATCTTTTTCTAAGTGCGGCAATCGTACTGTTGTTTGCTTTTATGGCATCAGCTCCGGCTGCATACTTTGCTGCAAAGGTATCTCCTGTAACTGCAATCCATAGAATTGCTTTTGAAAAAAAGAGGAGGATAAACAGACGTAAGAACCAAAAGATAAAGAAGATAACAGGATTTGAGAGATATTACGCTGCCTTGAATCTTCAGCGGAATAAAAGTCGCACAATAATCACAATTTTGTCAATGGTTATGAGTATTACGGTGTTTGTTACGCTACAGAGTTATCTAGCGTATTTTGGTAAGTCAGGTGCAGAATTAGAGCATTTAGGAGATTATTCAGTGGTAAATGAATATGGTGGATTTTCACCAGAAGAATTGGAGCGGATGCAGTCAGATTTGAATGTATCAACAGTGGCGGCACAGCAGTTTACACTTTATGATTTGGACGAAGAATATTATCCAGTGGGAATCGAGACAGATTTTTCACTGGGAATTGGCGAGAAGTTTCAGATTTATGGATACAATGACTGTTGGATAGACTATCAGTTCACAGATCAGCTTACGGACAAACAACGGAATATGTTGAAGGCGGGAGAAGGGTGTATTGTTTGCAATCCAATTTCATTTATGGCTGAGGGAATAGAGATTGGGACAACACAGATAGAGGAAGGCAGTATTATTACAGTTGCAGGAAAGAAACTGCAGGTATTGTTAGCTTTAAATGGCTATGATGGATATTTTAGTGTGGGAAACAATGGCTTTATCAATGGGGTGCAGGTGCTTGTAAATGACCATCTGTATTCACAACTGACAGGAACAAATAATTATGCAGAGCTGCGCCCGGGAAATGCTTCTGCGGTAGCGGATATCAATGCATTTAAGTGGACAGATACGAAATGGATGGAAAAACGCAAGGCTTGTAAAGATGTCCACGCACAGCCCATGGCAATTTACGAGGTGCACCCGGGTTCCTGGATGCGCCATCCGGGCAGGGAGGACGAAGGGTTCTATACGTACCGGGAATTTGCGGTGAAGCTTGCAGAATATGTGAAAGATATGGGCTATACCCATGTGGAGCTGATGGGCATTTCAGAATATCCCTTCGACGGTTCTTGGGGGTATCAGGTAACAGGCTACTATGCGCCCACTTCCCGGTATGGGACTCCGGCAGATTTTGCGTATTTGGTGGATTATCTGCATAAGCATGGAATCGGCGTAATTTTGGACTGGGTACCCGCCCATTTCCCGCGGGATGCCCATGGCCTTGCAGAGTTTGACGGAACCTGCCTGTATGAATATGCAGACCCGAAAAAAGGCGAGCATCCGGACTGGGGCACCAAGATTTTTGACTATGGCAAGAACGAGGTGAAAAACTTCCTGATAGGCAGCGCGCTGATGTGGGTGGAGCATTACCATGTAGACGGCCTCCGGGTGGATGCCGTGGCTTCCATGCTGTATCTGGATTATGGAAAACAGGACGGCCAGTGGGTAGCAAATAAATATGGGGACAATAAAAATCTGGAAGCGATTGAATTTTTCAAACATATCAACACCCTGATACTGGGCAGGAACCCGGGGACAGTCATGATTGCAGAGGAGTCCACTGCCTGGCCCAGGGTAACGGGCAAGGTGGAAGATGACGGGCTGAATTTCAGCTATAAATGGAACATGGGCTGGATGCATGATTTCCTGGATTACATGAAGCTAGACCCGTATTTCCGGAAAGACAACCATAACAGGATGACCTTTGCCATGAGCTATAACCACAGCGAGAATTACATTCTGGTGCTGTCACATGACGAGGTAGTACATTTGAAATGCTCCATGATTAATAAGATGCCCGGGGAGGGCAAGGATAAGTTTGCTAACTTAAAGGCAGGCTACGGCTTTATGATGGGCCATCCCGGGAAAAAGCTGCTGTTTATGGGGCAGGAATTCGGGCAGCTACGGGAGTGGAGCGAAGAACGGGAACTGGATTGGTTCTTGCTGGCAGAGCCGGAGCATCTGCAGCTACAGACTTACGTAAAAGATTTGCTGCATATTTATACAAAATACCCGGCAATGTATCAGGCGGACACCAGCTTTGACAATTTCGAGTGGATTAATGCAGACGACAATTTCAGGAGTATTTTCAGTTTTGTAAGAAAGAGCGCCAATGGGAAAAACAACTTGCTCTTTGTCTGCAACTTCACCCCGGTAGAGCGGGAAGATTACCGGGTAGGCGTACCCCTGAAAAAACAGTATAAGCTGATTTTCAACAGCGATGAGAAAAAATACGGCGGCGAAGGCGTGAAACGGCCAACCGTATATAAAGCCGAAAAGCAGGAATGCGACAACCGCCCATATTCCTTTGCCTATCCATTGCCGGCATTTGGCGTGGCAGTTTTTGTATACTAAGGAAAACTAAGCCGCCTATCTTGTTTATAAGAAATTTTCATGTAGAACCTCCTAAAGGAGCAGAAGCCTTTGGGAGGTTTTCCCTTTTGCTTCTCTTATAGGAAAGATATGGATATACAGGGTATGCCCCAGCAAAGAGGATGCTTGCACGAAGGGCATTATGCCGCAGGAATGAATTTTCAGGCACGCCCTGGTGTAGCAGAACAAAAAACAGGGCATATAGTATAGGGATAGAGAAAATGGGAGTAAAGCAGTGGATTATAAACAGGAAATGTTTTACCGGATGCCAGACCGGAATATGCCCAAAATGCCCTTTTATATGGCATACCCCATGCAGAACGTATATCTGGAGGAGCTGGAATACGAACGGGATATGCAGAAATTAAAAGACTTATACCCCAAAGAAGTGAAATCCATTCAGGCATTGGTGGAAGAAGAATGTGACAAAATGGAATATGAAGGCAGCCTGATGTTTGACGAATATCCAGATAAGTTAATGCTCAGGCAGATTGTAAACCGGATTTACGATGGGGCTACCGGGAGCCAAATGAATATCCAAGGTTTTGAGGTAAGCCCTTATGAAGCGGAGCAGTACGAACCGGAACAGTACGTGCCGGAGCAGTATAAGGACAAAGCTGGCAAAGAAGATGACATGCAGGCAGAAGAACTTCCGCTGGAAGGAAAGCTGGTTGGGCAGGGAAGGCCGCCAGGGCAGGGCTGGGGACCGCCGCCACCGCCGGGACCAGGCTGGGGTCCGCCCCCGGGAAGGCCGCCCCATGGGAACAATGGCTTGCAGAACCTGATAGAAGTGCTTTTGTTTAACGAGATGTACCAAAGGCGCTGCCGCCATAAACGCTGCCGCCGCTGGTGGTAGGGACTGGGAGGGAACCCCTTGCAGGGCTGGGAATTTAAAACCTGGCAAGGGGTTTGCTTTTTTTATTCTATAGGAAAGAACTTGGCACGCTAAAGCGTGGAAGTATCTTTCCTATAGAATAAAAAAGCTTTTATCGCACTGCGGCTCCGGTAAAAAAATGCATTGTATTTGTGGGGACAAGTTTGTATAATAGTAACAGGAAAAACAGGCGGCATAGTCCCATGTGGTTTTAGGCCTGGGGAAAGGAACAGGACAGATACATGAAAGAATTGCAGCACCTTTTAGAAAAATACTTAAATGAACAATTAATCCACCTTATCATCAGCAATCCAAGGAGCCGCGCCAGCGCCAGAAAAATTACCTTCCGCCCCATAATGATAAAAGGCCGGCTGTCATTTCAGGCCAGCGAATACCGGGAAAACAAGGTATTCCACAAAAATTACGGGAAAGAAGAAGGGGCGGCAGGTATTTTGGAATATATGGCAGGCTACCGCCAGCTTGAGATTGCCTCCCAGCTTGGGCAGGCCACCGCCTTAGTCAGCAAAAAGGGCAAAGTGAATGTGAAGGAAAAGCTGTGCGCCCCCTGTCTAAAAGAAGTGGATTTATCCCATAATAGGAAAAAGCGCTATATTTTAGACCCGGCCGAGCCAGTAGGGTTTCTGGTGGATTTGGGGGTACAGGCCAGGGATGGGAAAATTATCCATGCGAAATATGATAAGTTCCGGCAAATTAACCGCTTTTTGGAATTTATTGAGGATATCCTGCCGCAGCTCCCGAAGGGGCGGGAAGTGGTGATTTTGGATTTTGGGTGCGGGAAGTCCTACCTGACCTTTGCCATGTACCATTATCTGCAGGTGCTGAAAGGGTATCCAGTCCGTATTATCGGCCTGGATTTGAAGGAAGACGTGATCGCATCGTGCAGCAGGCTGGCAGAGAATTATGGCTACCATGGCCTTACGTTCCAGGTGGGGGACATTGCAGGGTTTGAGGGGGTGGAGCAGGTGGACATGGTAGTTACCCTCCATGCCTGCGACACAGCCACCGACTATGCTTTGGACAAGGCGGTCCGCTGGGGTGCAAAAGTTATTTTATCGGTACCCTGCTGCCAGCATGAACTGAACCAGCAGATAGAAAACAAGCTGCTTGCCCCGCTGCTTGGGTATGGGCTGATCAAGGAGCGGATGGCCGCGCTGGTGACGGACGCGCTGCGGGCGCAGATCCTGGAAAGCAAGGGCTACCGGGTGCAGGTATTGGAATTTATTGATATGGAACATACCCCTAAAAATATATTAATCCGTGCAGTCAGGACAGGCAAGCCAAAGGACAGCAAACCATACCGGGAAGTAATGGAGTTCCTGCATGTAAAGCCTACGCTGGCGGAACTGCTGGAAGAAAAAGAAACGGATTGTTAAGGGACGCCGGGAAAAGCCTATGCAGGTTACCTGCAGCGGCAGTTTTGCGAAATGGAAAGGAAGGCAAGGGATGCGTAAAGGCATAATCAAGATTTGTGTGTTATTAGCAGTGTTTTGCACAACAATTGCAGTGGTGGAAGGGTTTAGCCAGCAGAGCGGCACGGACATAACTTCGGAAATGGCTCCTGCCACCCTGCCCGTGGTATATTTGCAGCAAGGGAAAACAAGGATTAACGGGCTGTATGGCTATTCCTCAGAGATGGACGGGACAGGGATGCGGGATACCATTACGCCCCTTGGGGAAAACCTTTCCCTTCCGGTGGTGATAAAATCTTACCAGAACCAGATTGAGGAAGTAAAGTATGAAGTCCGTACCATGGATATGGGGCGCCTAATTGAAAATGGAACCGCAGATAGCCTTGCCCCTAAAAATGGGGAGGTGAAGTTCACGCTGCATTTCCAAAATATCCTGGAGGAAGAAACGGAATATATGCTGGTGCTTTCTGTAAAATATTCTGGGAAACAGGCTTATTATTATACGCGGATTGCCCAGGAAAGTGATTATTTCATGGAAGAATCCCTGGAATTTGTCAAGAATTTCCATGAGCAGACTTTTGATAAGGAACATTCTGACAGCTTAGCCACTTATCTGGAACCGGACAATCTGGAGGACAATACCACGCTGCAGAGGGTATCCATACACTCCAGCCTGCGGCAAGTGAGCTGGGCAGATTTCCAGGGGGAACGGCTGGAACCGCCCGTGCCTTCCATTAAGGAAATGGGCAGCTCCTATAACACCATTGTCCTGCGGTATGTAGTGACCTCCGAGGGGGAAAACAGGGAGGTAGAATACTACAATGTGGAAGAATATTACCGCGTCCGCTTCGACCAGGCGGTAGGGCGGATGTACCTCCTGAATTATGAACGTACCATGAACCAGATTTTCCGCGGGGAAAATGGAGCGGTAGACCAGAACCGGATGATGCTTGGCATACGTTCCGGGGATGTGGAATATATTGCAAGTGAACAGGGGAATATCATCGCATTTGTCCAGGAAGGTGAGCTTTGGAGCTATAACAGCGACAGCAACGCCCTTTCCCAAATCTATAGCTTCCGCAGCCCGGAGGGGATTTCCGACAGGGAAAATAATCCCCAGCATGAAATTAAGATTATGAAAATTGATGAAACGGGGAGCATGGATTTTGTGGTGTACGGTTATATGAACCGCGGCAACCATGAAGGGCAGACGGGGATAAATGTGTTCCATTATGACAGCGTAGGGAATACCATTGAGGAGGAATTGTTTATCCCTTCTGACAAATCTTATGAAATGCTGAAAGCAGAATGGGGCAGGCTCTTTTATGTAAGCGAAGGGAACATTTTCTACCTTCTGGTAGAGGATACCCTGTACCGGATTGACCTGTATGCCCGGGAAACCCAAAAGCTGATTGAGGGGCTGAAGCCGGGAAATTATGCGGTATCCGACGACGGCAGGAAAATTGCGTGGCAGGAAGGGACAGACACAGACCGGACGGAAATCTTGAAAATTATGGATTTGGAAGGAGAGGAATCCCGTACTATTGACAACGGGCAAGGGGCATACCTAAAGCCGGTAGGCTTTGTGGAAAGCGATTTTGTCTATGGTGCAGCCCGCCCGGAAGACGTGGTGACGGATGCCGCTGGGAATATCCAGTTCCCCATGTACCGCGTCACCATTGTGGATAAGGATTCCAAGGTGGTAAAAGAATACCAGAAGGATGGCTACTATGTGTCAAAGGCTTATGTAGAGCACGATACCATTTTCTTAGACCGGGAAATCAGGACAGAGGCTGGTTATGTGGACGCAGAGCAGGACACCATCAAGAACCAGCAGCTTGAGTCCACCCGCAGGATTACCGTGGAAACCACCCAGTCAGAGCCGAAGCAGAGCCAGGTCCAGATAGTGCTGGGGGACGATGCAGGGAGTACGGTGAAAAAACTCCAGGTGGTGGTACCAAAGGAAATTGCCTTGGAGGAAAAGCGCATTGTAAAGCTGGATACCAAGAAAAACCAGGGGAATTACTATGTTTACAGCGGAGGGAAAATTGTATTGTCCACAGGCTCCCTCACGGAAGCCATTGTTTCTGCAGACCTGAATATGGGCGTTGTGATTGGGGAGGAGCAGAAGTATATCTGGCGGAGGGGCCGGAAAAACATCCAGCCTGTGATTGGGGCAGGGACGGTAGACCTTGACGGGGTAAGCGGCCATGCAACTGCCCGCTGCCTGACATACCTGCTGCGGAATGAGGAAATCAATATTGACGTGGATGACCTGATTACCCAGGGGGAAACGCCCAAGCAGATTCTGACAGAAGCTTTAAATGGCAGGAAAGTCATTGACTTGACGGGGTGCGGCGTGGAGCAGGTGCTGTACTATGTAAATCTGGGCACGCCGGTTTTTGCCATGGTAAACCAGGAAGCCGTGCTGATTGTGGGTTATGACGAGCACAATACGCTGCTGTACCAGCCGGATTTGAACGTAGTGCGGAAAATGGGGCGGCAGGACAGCAATGCCATGTTTGAAGCGGCTGGAAATTCATTTTTAGGATATCTTGAGTAAATGGAAAGTTTATGATATAATCTCCGGTAGGGTTCTGGGAATTATTTACTATACTATAGGCTGCCAGGGGGAGGCGGCAGAATATGTATTGCCCGGAGGAAAGCCCGGAATGAAAAAAAGGTGTCCGTAAATATTAGCCTGAGTTTTTTCAGGCATATCATTAGATCAAACAAAAAGAGGGGAAATCGCAGCAGAGAACAGGAGGAGTGAATATGCACAGCGATGACATTAAGGCACAATTAATCAGGCAGTTCCCAGCAGAGGTATTGGAACAGAAGGGCTCTATGAACCAGATGTATTATTCCTGCCCCACATGCGGCAGGATGGTTTCCTTGGGGATGGACAAATGCGCAGGATGCAGCCAGATTTTAAGCTGGAAAAACATCAACCAGAAATCATCTCCTAATGGAAAACGGAAAGCGGTACTGGAATTTGAGGTAATGGAGGAATTTAACGTGGGGGATTGCCGCAGATGCCCCATTTCCTACATAAACCCGCATGGTTCTGAAAGCACGTATGAATGCCCCCTGAAAATGCGGGGGTCCTGCAAAATACAAATTATTTAGGCAGGAGGCGCATCATCCATATGCAGAATGAGAAACCAGCAACTTTGCTGACCGAAGGCAGCATTTGGAGAAAAATTATTGCATTTGCCGTACCAATCTTTTTTGGGAACTTGTTCCAGCAGCTTTATAATACGGCGGATTCCTTAATTGTAGGGAATTTTGTGGGCAGCGACGCCCTTGCGGCAGTCAGTTCTTCTGGTAACCTGATTTTTTTGATGGTAGGGTTTTTCAGCGGGATTTCCATGGGGGCAGGTGTTGTAATTGCCCGGTATTATGGGGCGAGGAGCGGGAAAGAAGTTTCCCTGGCAGTGCATACCCTGACGGCCTTCGGGCTGGCGGCAGGGGTTGCCCTGACAATTGCGGGGGTTTTGGTTACCCCACAGATTTTAAGATGGATGGGAACGCCGGAATCGGTGTTCCCCAATTCTGTTTTATATTTCAGGATTTATTTTGCAGGTTCCCTTGGGTTTGTCATGTACAATATTTTTGTGGGAATTCTCCAGTCCATTGGGGACAGCAGGCGGCCGTTAATGTACCTTATCATTTCTTCCGTTACCAATGTGGCCTTGGACCTGCTGTTTATTGCAGTAATGGGCATGGGGGTAGGGGCAGCGGCATTTGCAACGGTGCTTTCCCAGTTTGCCAGCGCAGTCCTATGCCTTTCCCGCCTGATGCGGGCTAAGGAGGAATACCGGATTGTGCTAAAAGAAATCCGGTTTGACAGGAACATGATGCGGCAGATTATTTCCAATGGTTTTCCAGCTGGTGTGCAGAACTCGATTATTGCACTGGCAAATGTGGTTGTACAGTCCAATATCAATGTGTTTGGCATGACGGCAGTGGCTGGGTGCGGCGCTTATTCCAAAATCGAAGGGTTTGGGTTTTTGCCCATCACCTGTTTTGCCCTTTCCCTGACTACCTTTATCAGCCAGAATCTAGGGGCAAAAGAATATGGCAGGGCTAAGAAGGGCGCAAAATTTGGCATTTTCTGTTCCATCATCACTGCAGAGCTGGTGGGGATTTTTATTTACATTTTTATCCCCTATTTGGTGCAGGCTTTTGACAGCAACCCGGAGGTTATCCGCTATGGGACGACGCAGGCAAGGACCGTTACGCTGTTTTATTTCCTGCTGGCCTTTTCCCATTGCCTTGCAGGAATTTTCCGCGGGGCCGGGAAATCCATGGTCCCAATGCTGGTGATGCTGGCCTGCTGGTGCGTAATCCGGATTTCATATATTACTATTGCGGTGCGGATTGTGCCGGTAATCCGGACGGTGTTTTGGGCGTACCCCCTGACCTGGAGCTTAAGCTCTGTGATTTTTCTGGTGTATTTCCTGAAAGCAGACTGGATCCATGGCTTTGAAGGGCAGGCTGGGGCATAAGCCCCTTATGAGATTCCCTTGCATAAAATTTCCATTCCTGCACATACTTTTTCTGTAAAGAATGGCCTTGAAATTAAAGTTCTTATGGCCGTTCACCCATTACCCAGAAAAAGAAAGGCAGGAAACCAACTATGGCAACAGATTTTAAGCAGAGCGAAACCATGAAAAACTTAATGCGTGCATTTGCAGGGGAAAGCCAGGCAAGGAACCGCTATACTTTTGCAGCAGCCCAGGCCCATCAGCAGGGGCTGTTTGTGCTGGAGCAGGTATTCAAGTTTACCGCGGACCAGGAACAGGAACATGCAGAGATTTTCTATAACCAGTTGAAGGAATTGGCAGGGGAAACCATTTCCATTGACGGGACTTACCCGGTAGACTTAAGCCCCAATATGTCCGAACTCCTGAAAATGGCCCAGCACAATGAGTATGAGGAGCATGACGACGTATATAAAAATTTTGGGGATAAAGCCCAGGAGGAAGGCTTTGGGAAAGCTGCCATGAAATTCCATAAAATTGCAGAAATTGAAAAAATGCATGGGGACCGGTTTGGGGCGTTTGCAAAGCTTTTGGAAGAAAACCAGCTATTTGTTTCCAAAGTAGAAACAAAATGGATATGCTTAAACTGCGGCTATATCTATGAAGGCAAGGAAGTCCCTATGAGCTGCCCGGTCTGCGACCATGAGCAGGGCTGGTATGTGCGCCTGGAGCTGGCGCCTTACTGCGGCTCCTGTGATTGGGAAAAAGCGGTATAACAAGCTTCTATACGATATCTTGTATATGTTTTGCTTAGAGCGTGTCTGAAAATTGCAGGAATGAATTTTCAGACACGCTCTGGTGCGGCAGCCCCAGAATTATGCTGCCTGCGCCGGGACACAGGAAGGCAGGCTTATGTTCACCGGAATTGCAGGATAGCGTGTTTTTTCCACAAATCTTTTATAGAATTTATAAGTTTTTTCATGATTTCTTCACTATCATGTGATAAAATACCGTTGTTATAAGAAAAATACATGGGAAAAATAGTTTTTTGGAGGTAATATTGTAATGAAAAGAAGAAAATATTTAGCGGCAGCCTTGCTGCTTTCCGGGGTAATGGCATTTTCAGGCTGCGGGAATGAAAAAAAGGAAAATGCCAAGGAGGCTAAGGATACCAATGAGGAAGCAGTCTTAGACGAAATCAATGAGGAGGGCGGATCTTCCCATGAAAATGCACTGGACTTTGAGGTTGGGGATTATGTGAAGCTTGGGGATTATAAGAAGCTGAAAGTACAGTACCCCATTCCGGAGGTTACCCAGGAGGACGTGGATTTTGCTATTCAGGAACTGCAGGAGGAGCATACGGAGTATAAGGAAATCACAGACCGTCCGGCACAGAATGGGGACACGGTGAATATTGATTATACGGGCGTCCTTGACGGGGAAGCTTTTGACGGTGGGAGCGACACAGATTATGAATTTGTATTAGGGGAAGGGGAATTTTTAGAAGAATTTGAGGCAGGGTTAATTGGGAAAAATGCCAATGAGGCCATTACCTTCCCGGTGACTTTCCCGGAGGATTACGACGAGGAACTGGGTGGGAAAACCGTAGAATTTACAGCTACCATCAATAAAATCAGCGAAGCAAAGATACCAGAATTCACGGATGAATTTGTGGCGAAAGTATCGGATTACACCACAAAGGAAGAATATGAGAAATACATAAAAGAAGACCTGCAGGCTTCTGCCGAAGCGGAATCGGCTTCTGCAGCAGGGGAAGAAGCGTTGGGCCTTGCAGTGGAAAATGCCACGGTAGAGGGCCACCCGCAGGAGCTGTATGATTTTTATTATGAAGAAACTATGGTAGGCTACCAGTCCTTTGCAGAAATGTTTGGGATGGAGTACGAGGAATTTATGGAGCAGATGGGGGATGGCGCCCTGGAAGAAGCGGCATTGGCGCAAGTCAATGAGTTTTTGGTAGCCCAGGCAATTGCAGAACAGGAAGGGCTGGCCGTTACCGAAGAAAGCTATCAGGAAGGGGCAAAAGCCCTGATGGAAGAAAATGAATATGAATCCATGGAGGATTTTGAAGCTGATTTTGGGAAAATATCCATTATTACCCAGCTTGTCCGTGGGAAAGTGGTGGATTTCTTGTATGAAAATGCAGAGTTAGAAAAAGTGACGCAGGAAGAATATTATGGCAGCGACGAGGAAGAAGACGAAGGGGAAGATGGCACGGAGGAAGATGGCGCTGAGGAAGACGGCGCTGAGGAAGGCGCTGACATCAAAGACGGCGCTGAAAATGAAACCGGCGGGGAAATCAGCGACAGAAGGCTGACGGACGAGCAGGCGGCGGAAGCCCTTGGGACGGACGAAACGGACAGCCATCTGCTGGACATCGAACAGCATAATAATGAGGAAGAAATCCATGGGGAAGAAACACATGGGGAACTAACCCACGAAGAAGAAAACCATGGGACTGCACAGTAGCGGAATGGGGAAGAATACAGAATGAAAAAGAATGTGAAGCTTGCAGCATTTGAGTATACAATGATTACCCTCGCAGTGCTGTTGCTGGTGGCAGGGGTATATTTTTTCAAATTCCCAAATAATTTTTCATTTGGGGGCGTTACGGGCATAGCCATTGTGCTAAGCGCCGTGACGCCGTTTAGCGCAGGGACAGTTAACTTTGTCATCAATATGGCGCTTTTGGCAGTCGGGTTCTTTTTCTTTGGGCGTGAGTTCGGGATTAAGACGGTTTATGTCAGTGTGCTGGTTTCCGTGGCGCTGAGCGGGCTGGAGAAATATGTTCCCATGGCGCGGCCTTTGACGGGCGAGCCGGTACTGGAATTGGTTTTTGCAATTGTGCTTCCAGCCCTGAGCTCGGCAATTTTGTTTAATATTGGGACATGCGGCGGCGGTACGGATATTGTGGCAATGGTTTTGAAAAAATACAGCACAGTCAATATTGGCACCGCCCTGTTTTTGGTGGATTTGATGATTACGGTGGCGGCATGTTTTATTTTTGACGCCCAGACCGGGCTGTTTTCCTTCTGTGGGCTGATGGCAAAATCACTGGTGATAGACAGCGCCATTGAAAATATTAATTTGTGTAAATACTTTACCATTGTCTGTGACGACCCTGATCCAATCTGCGATTTCATCCATGAGCAGCTTACGAGGAGCGCAACTATTTTCCAGGCGGAGGGCACTTATACCCACAACCGGAAATACGTAATCCTGACTGTGATGAAGCGGGGGCAGGCGGTGCAGCTCCGGAATTATATCAAGCTGAATGAGCCAGGGGCTTTTATGATGATTACCAATAGCAGCGAGATTATTGGGAAAGGGTTCCGGGGGCTGAATTAGGCCTTGTGTTTGGGCAGGCAGAAAGGAAGGGGGTTGATGGGGTTGGTAGATTATTTGGGGACAGCGCTGAGTGTTTCTGTTGTGATGGCGGTAATTCCATTTATTTTGGGTTACCGGGAGAAAGGGAACCTAAAGAAGCAGAAAAGATATTGGAAAATAAGCTGTATCTTTGGCGGGATTAGCGTTGTGCTAGGGATTGCGGCTTTGGTGGTGATGCTGCCAGAGATGTTGTAAGGAGGCGGTTTTGCTGTATCATGAAAAGGTGCAGAGCCTGAAATATGGCTTTACACCTTTTATTTTGGGGTTATGGTGTTTACTGGCTGTCCGCGGCAGGCGGTTTCTGACAGAGCTTCCAGATGATTTCTATTTTTAATATCTCAGTTTGTTGGAACTATAGCATATCCCAAAGCTCCTCTATCCCATCCGCAATCTGCAAAGCCCCATGCTCCAGCAGAAACTCCCGGCTGCGGAACCCCCAGCTTACGCTGATGCAGGGAATCCCGGCATTTTTGGCAGTGTCAAGGTCCACATCGGAATCCCCTACATAGATGCATTGTTCCGCTGGGGCGCCCAGTTCTGCCATAGCGGCAAATACCGTGTCAGGCGCCGGTTTGCGGGCAACCTGCGGGGATTCCCCAATGGCGGTGGTAATGTATGGGAAAAAGAAATCCCTGCAAAGCCCTTTTACTGCAAGGTCAAATTTATTGGAAACTACGGCAAGCTGGAAGCCTTGTTCTGAAGCTTTTTTTAAAAATTCCAGAACGCCGGGGAAGGGCTTTGTAAAATCTTTTTTGTGGAGTTCATAATGCTCCTGAAAATCTTTCAGGCAGTTTTCAAATTCCGGGAATGCCCGCCCGCCGGGGATTGCCCGTTCCATCAGGACTGAAACGCCGTTCCCTACCATCTGGCGCACTGCGTCTTCGGTGTGGGTGGGGAACCCGTAGCGTTCCATGGCGAAGTTCACGCTGTTTGTCAAATCAGTCAAAGTATCCAGTAAGGTTCCGTCTAAATCAAATATAATTGTCTTTTTCTGTTGCATAATGATTGCTCCTTCCTTCTGCTACTGATTGTATACCTGTGGGGAGAATTCTGCAAGAAAAATCTTTCTGCGTTTACATGGGGTATTTGGTATGGTAGAATAGACCTAGAGCGTGTTTTTGGCACCCTAATCTGTATAGAAACGTCCTGTGCCCGTAAAGGCAGGGGAATTTGATATGGGGAAAATCTGCTCTCCCCGCAAAAGGCGTTGGCATTTTCAAAAGTCAGGCCGGGCCTGCAAAAGAATAATGACTGAGAGAGGTGTTTCGAATGATACTGCTAAAAGCAAATAGTGAACTGAAGAATATATTCAGCCGGATGCTGAAAACTATGGATGCAAATGTGGTATGGACTGGAAACTTTGTAGTGCTGAATAATTTCCTGATTTTGTCTGGGAATGTCAGGTCAATGATATTTAATTTCGATAAAGGGAAGGTCCTCACAAATGTGATTGAGCTTCCAAATAAAGAAGAAGATATGGAGCCTGTGGAGGGCAACCAGGTATTGGCAAATGTGCTGAACATGACAGTCTATGCATTTGGCAAATGGGGAGCCATCCAGGGCCTTAAGGTGGATAAAGATTTCAGCGAGCTCAATACGCTGTTTTATGCTATTTTAAAGGATATGAAAATAATCCCGGGGTTCCGGGATGATAATTTCCGTTTTTACCGGGACAATGTGCAGATTACCTATGAGGAAGTCATACAGGCAGCCATGGAGGAGGGAAAGCGCAAGCCGCAGGAAATTAAGGAGGAAAAAAAGGAAACCGCTGCGGAAGAAAAAGGCCTTGGCCTGTGGCATAACGTCCGCTGGAGCATGGAGAAAGCTTCCTTTAAGCGGGGGGAGGTCAGCCCCCATGAGCAAAAGGCCTCCCGGGCAGGGAATAATTTCTATATCAATAGTTACCAATGCCCTTCCTGCGCAAGGAAATTATTTATGGCGGTGTACCCGCAGGGGCAGGAGTTCCCGATTGAAACGGAGGAAGGCAGGGTATATCTGGCAAGGAGCTACACCTGCGAGAACTGCAACCTGTTTTACACCCCAAGGCCGGGCAAGCTGCTGCGGGAAGGGGACAGCTACGCCATGAAATTTGGCGGCGACCGGGATGCCTATGAGGATTACCGGGAACTTCTGGGCAGCAAGGCAGAGCGCACTTCCAACTGCAAGTTTAACGAATTTGCATCGGAACGGGGAAAAACCCCAAGCCCTTCCATTGAGGAGGCTGGGGCAAATTTGGAACAGATGGGGGACGAGGAGCTGCACCATCTGGAAGAAAAAATAGAAGACGGCTTCTTCCCTATTCTAAAAGCGGAGCCTTACCTTGAGAAAATCAAGGATTTGCTGAAAAAAAGGGCGGAAGAAAAGGAAGCTAAGAAAAAGAAGAAAAAAGACGAAGCTGCAGGAAGCCAAAAGCCTGAACCGGATGCAGAAGCAGGGAAGGGAAAAGATACCGCCCAAAAACCAAAGGCAGGGGCAGCAGGGATCCCCAAAACAGAGCCAGTGTCTGGAACTGCCGGGAGCCAAAAGCCAGGGGCAGCAAAAGGGGCAGGCGTTAAGGCAGCCGGAGATTCCGCGCCGGCAGGACTTGCTGAAAAGAAAACACCAGTGCCAGCCCATAGCGCATCTGGGACTGCAGGCGCAGCGCCAGCCGGGGAAGGGGCTCCGGGAACGGATGGGAAACCGGGATCCGGTGCAGGCGGGGCTTCCGCTTTAGGGCAGGGGAACCCCCCGGCTTCTGGGGCAGGCATGTTTGGCGATAAGAAAAAGGGGCTGTTTGGGAAGAAGCAAGCCGATACAAAGAAGCCCCAGGCAGCCGCCCCGGAAAAAGACCTTGAAGACGACATCCCGGGAATTTCCAGCACCAGCATGTCCATAAAGGAAAAGTACGATGCCCGCATGAGGATGCTGGACCAGATGTCCCTGTGGCAGATCAGGCGCCTGCGGGAGCAAATCCAGTCAGACGAACGGCTGGACTGGGTAGATAAGGAAAAATACGAACAGCTTACAAAGCAGGCAGCCTATAAAAAAGGGGAAGAAGAAGCCCGCGAAAAGGCAGAATACTGCATGAACCGCCCTTATGGGGTGGTAAAACGGGCAATGGAAGAAATTTCCCAGATGGAGTGCCCCAAATTAGTAAAAGAGGAACTGCTGAAAACTTTGGGGGAAGTGAAGAAAAGGCGGGGGCAGGAAGAAGCTGCGGCGCTGATTGCCAAGGTGCCGGAAAACATGACCCGCAGCCAGTACCACACCTTCCGGGAAAAGCTGAACCAGTATGACGGGGAGGATATTTCCGTTTACAATGAGGTATTGGAGGGCAGCCGCAGGCTTTCCGAAAAACGTGAGATTGCCAGCATGTTAAAACGTGCCGTCAGGAGCGACCGGAACGGCCTGATGCGGATGCTTACCCAGCTAAAGGAGGACGGTTTCCTGCCGGAGCAGGCAGAGCCGGCTATCCGGGAACTGGAAGGCAGGGTCCGGGCAATTGACGAGAAGGTGATTGACAAAATATGCCCCAACATTATGGGTATGACTTTTAACCAGGCAGCAGAAGCTTACGAAAAAATTGAAGGGGGCGTATTCCTCCCGGCATTGAAAACAGATACGTTAGAAATGATTGACAAACGGCTGACGAAGCTGAAAATGGATGAATGCGGCCTTTTGGTGGAAAAATTAAAAGATTCCCTGGAAGGGAAAATCAGCGATACGGAGCGCATCCATTTTTACGAGGTACGCAAAATTATGCGGGGGGACTGGAGCCCTAGGGAAGCAGAACTGGTGGCAAGGGCTCTGAATACGTATGCCACGGAACGCGACCGCTACGAATTCCCTATTTTTGTCTGTGATTCCTCCAGCCGGAAAAACGGGGCGGAAGGCTTTATCCTGACTCCAGACCACATTTTCTATAACACCCTCTTTAGCAGCGAGGCAATCCCAATCCGCTCCATCACCGGGATGGAAGGGAATACGGGGCTGCTGAACAAAGGCATTTATGTGAAGCGGGGGAACGGCAAGAAAACAAAGGTTCCAGGGGGACTCCCGGCCAAGGAGCTGAAAGCATTTGCAGAGGTCCTGGAAGGGTTTGTTTCTTATTTGCAGGAAAAGCCGGAATCCAGAAGCATTGCTTACCTGTCCAAGGAAAACCATGAAGTGAAATGCTGCTACCGCTGCGGGTTCACTTACCGGGGCGGGAATGTCTGCCCGAAGTGCGGGAACCAGGCGAACCATTAGGAAAAGGCAATTGCTTAGCTGGATCGTGCCTGAACATTAGAATTGTTAAAAATGGAACGGTTGAAACGGGGGCATCCGAAATAAGGAATGCTGGTGAAATGCATTAATAACAGGGGGCGTTGCAAAATTGCAGCAGCCCCCTGAAAAATTCAGAAATGTATAGCCAAATACCTTTATTTCAAAGGAATCAATTTTTCTCTGCATTGATGTACTTCACAGGTGACTTCTTTCTCTGAATGATTATAAGTCATTCCGTTGACGTCGAATCCGTAACAGGTTCCTTCTGAATCTTTGTAAAACATAGTCACATGGGTTGGAGCCGTTGGGTTTGAGCTGTTGGATCCCATACCAAGCCACACGCCCTCACCGTTTTCTGTCATATCTTTAATTTTGGGGATTCCAAGATCTTCCATTGCTATTTTCATAAGAACTTGGGCTGCCCAACAATCGCAGATACCTCCTTGGAACATCATAGTATTATCTAATATTGAATCAGTTTTCATGATATAGGTATCGTCCACAGACCAGTTTTCCCAAAAGGTTGCATTATACTCTTTTAAAGTAAGATCACAGCCTGGATAGTGATTTGTACTATTGATATAGTTATTCAGAGCGGTCAATTTTTCAGAATTTGTCATTCCTGGTTTCCATAGAGCTTCTTCCACTTTATTGAGAACTGCACGATATAAATCCAGATCGTACTTGGAATAGGAAGAAGAATCGTTCTTATTGCGGGAGTTGCTTGTCAAATAAACATAATCTAATACTTTATCCCCCTGTTTTGCCACTACTTTTAAAGCTCTTGTGCTCATTCCAGTATCTATAACCAATCGTTTTCCGGCTGTGGCTCTGATCTTGTCTTGCCCTGGGCCCGCATTGGTAAATGGTTCCTGAATTTTGATAGGACTCCAATTAACCTGGCCTTCCTTTGCATTCCATTCCCTCAAAGCGGAAGCGGAGGACTCTTTTTTTAGGCTAGGAGCTTGATACTTAATTCCCATATCTAAGTACATCTTAGCATAAGCTTTCGGCGTTACATCTTCAACTTCAAAAGTCACATTATTATTAATCCAATATTCGCTGCCATTACAGAAAAAATCAACGTCGTAAGTATTCGTTCCATCTGTATTACGGCTGTGGCATTCTTTCACTTTAAAAGTACTCTTATTTGAGTACGCTGTTATTGTAAAACCATATACCGAAGCGCTTTTCTTTGATTCATTTACCTTTATCGTACAAGAAATTAGAATGTCTTCTGTGTGGAGCATGCATACTGCCGTAATGGTGGCAGTTCCTCCTCCCACTGCTTTGATGGTTCCTTTTTTCATTTCTTTTAGATCCGTAAGTGAAGAAGAAACGGTAGCGACAGATGTATTACTGGACTCCCAAAATACAAACGCCTGATCATCATAGAGTGGCGGAATGGAAACCGTAAGCGTAGTGGTATCTCCCTCATTCATGGTTAATGAAGTCTTGCTCAGGGAAATTTTTTCGCTGTTGGTATTGTTATCATTATTATTATTATTACTGTTATTATTATTGTTATTGTTACTATTATTGTTATTATTATTTCCGCTGCCGGAACTTCCGGTTACCTTGAAATAATAGATTGCTTTCTTTCTGTTTTTAAATGTTACTGTAATTTTTGCTGCTCCAGCTTTTTTTGCAGTCACTTTAAACCTTCTGGAAGAAATTTTTTTTACAGAAGCGATTTTCGTCTGATTGGATTTCACAGATTTAATCGTATCTTTTGTGGAAACAGTCGTTCCTTTTCCTTTTTTCAAAGAGTATTTTCCCACGTCGTATTTATATTTTGTTGTCTTTCCATTTTTAAACTTTACTGTTATGGCAGCAGAACCATATTTGTACTTGGACGTCACTTTGAATTTTTTAGACGATACCTTTTTTGCCGATAGTATGGAAGAATTACTGGATTTCACGGACTTGATCGTATACTTTGTACCTACGGTCTTTGATGTGGTAAGGGTTATAGTTTTATTTACTGCCGTAGTCTTTGGTTTAGCCTGGACGGTGGCAGGAACAGCTGTTTCCACAACGGACAGTGCCATAATAATAACCAGTACAATAGCTAATAGGTGATGCATTTTCTTTTTCATATCTTTCCTCCGTATCCCTTTTTATGATTGCTCCAAAATATTTTAACTTGTGCTTAGGATAACATAAGTTATGATTATTTTCAATGATACCTTGGGCAGTAACCAGGAACTACGGTACACTGCTGTACTGGAAATGTAGTGTTTGCCATGATGGAACTAAGACGGAACCAATCCCAGCCACTGGCCATTCCTTCGGGGCATGGAAACAGACCAAGGCGCCAACTGCATTGAAGAAAGGGACAAAAACAAGGATCTGCAGCAACTGTAAGGCAGTAGAAAAGCAGGATATCAAGAAACTGAAAGCAAAAATTAAGCTGAACGTGAAATCCATCCCGCTGCAGGTGAAGAAATCCACCACAGCCGTAAAAGTGACCTCCAAGGCCAAAGGGGATTCCATCAAGTCGTGGAAAAGCAATAAGCCCAAAATTGCTTCCGTAACTTCCAAGGGGAAGATTACAGGCAAAAAAGTAGGCACGGCAAAAATCAAAGTAACCTTAAAGAGCAACGTTTCTGCCACAGTAACTGTAAAGGTGCAGAACCCATGGGGCTACCACAGGGTTTTTCACCTTTTCCCTATGCTGTGGATGTTAATGCCCCGTCAGCTTGCTATGGTGCCATTGGAAAACAGAAAAGATTAAAAATAAACAGTATATAACACTTGACAACAGTTTAGTACTGTTATATACTGTTTACAACAAAGCAAAGGGGAAGGGATGGATAGAAACATGAACATTATTATAAACGGTTCCTTAATGGTTCCTATCTACGAGCAGATTGTAGACCAGATTAAGGCACTCATCCGCAGCGGGGAGCTGCAGGAAAATGACAACCTGCCTTCCGTCCGTGCCTTATCCAAGGAACTGAAAATTAGCGCCCTGACGGTAAAAAAGGCATATGACGCCTTAGAGTCAGAAGGCTTTACCGTAACTGTCCATGGGAAAGGGACTTATGTGGCGGCAACCAATAAGGAGCTTTTGCTGGAAGAACAGAAGAAGGAACTGGAAACAGATTTAGAACTGGCAATCTTAAAAGGCAGGAGATATGGCATCAGCGATGAAGATATCAGGAACCTGTTTGAATTGATTTTGGAGGGATGAAGATGTTAAAGATTGAGCATTTAAGGAAAAAATACAAAAGCTTTACCCTGGACTGTTCCATGGAGGTTAAGCCCGGGTGCGTGACAGGCCTGATTGGGCCAAACGGCGCAGGGAAAAGCACGACTTTCAAGGCAGTTTTAGGCCTAATCCATACCGACGGCGGCTGCGTGGAAATCTTTGGGAAAAGCATGGAAGCATTTACCCCGGAGGACAAACAGAAGTTAGGGGTTGTCCTGTCCGATTCCGGGTTCAGCGGGTATCTGGAAGTAAGGGATATCGTGCCCGTGCTGGAAAACCTGTATAACACATTTGACAAAGCATTTTTCTTAAAGCAGGCACAGCGGTTCGGCCTGCCCATGGATAAAAAAATGAAGGAGTTTTCCACTGGGATGAAAGCGAAACTAAAAGTCCTTGCAGCGATTTCCCATAATGCAAAGCTGCTGATACTGGATGAGCCCACCGTTGGCCTTGACGTAATCGCAAGGGATGAAATGCTGGAAATGCTGCGGGATTTTATGGAAGGGGAGGAAGGCCGATCCATCCTGATTAGTTCCCATATTTCCGGGGATTTGGAAACCCTGTGCGACGATATTTATATGATACACCAGGGGAAAATCGTCCTGCATGAAGATACTGACGTGCTTCTGGGCAGTTATGCCTTACTCAAGGTAAACCCCGGCCAATATGCAAAACTGGATCAGCGGTACATCCTCCGCCGCAGGAGGGAAAGCTTCGGCTATAGCTGCCTGACAGACCAGAAACAATACTATCTGGACAATTATCCGCAGATTGCCATAGAAAAAGGCAGCATAGACGAGGTAATTGCCATGATGGCCCGGGGCGAAGCTTAAAGAGCGGTAAAGCATTTTCAAACACAGGGATGCTTAAGTATATTTGCAGCAGGGAAAGGTTTTAAAATATTGGCAGAAAGGTGTGTTCAGAATATGAAAGGTTTACTTATAAAAGATCTCAGGCTTATGGTAAAGCAGCAGAAGATATTTTCATCCGTAGTGTTTATTGCAGTGCTGCTTGCGGTGGTTACAGGCAATACGTTTTTTATTATCAGTTATATGACATTTGTTGCTTCATTGTTTACGTTAACCAGCATTTCTTATGATGAATTTGATAATGGAAACGCCTTTCTTTTTTCGCTGCCTATCACAAGGCGCATGTATGTAAAAGAAAAGTATGGCGTTGCCATGCTGCTGGGAGGCGGCCTCTGGGTGGTTTCAACAGTGTTTGCAGTGGCTGTAGGGGAAATGAAGAAAACAGTCCCCATGGGCGATACCCTGATTGCGGCGTGCGGAATTCTGCCAGTCATGCTGGTAATGCTGGCCGTCATGCTCCCGGTACAGCTAAAATATGGCGGGGAAAAGGGAAGGATGGCAACAATTGTAATGGTTGGAGGGGTGTTTGTAGTGGCAATCGTATTGGCAAGGGCTGCGCAATGGCTGGGTATTGATGTTGAAGAATTCTTAGAAAAGCTGCAGATGATGGATGCAGGGACAGGCGCCGCAGTTGCGGTAGCTGTGGCAGCCGTGGCGCTTCTGGTATCTGTCAGGGCCAGCATTTCCATTATGGAAAAAAAGGAATTCTAATTTCCTAAATGGATATTGAGGAAAAGAAACGCATTTTGGCAGAGGATTTATTTGGATTGCCGGCTTCCTGTAAAGAATTTTTTCTCTTACAGGAAGCCAAGCGTTTATATTACGCCGTCGGCTGAATAGCCTATTTTTTCTTCATCCAATTCCGCAATGGGTTGACTTCTTTTGCTTTTGCAAGGATATCGTCCCCATTTTGTATCAGGTAACCGCTTAACTGCTGCAATTCTTCTTTGGTAAACCCGGAGGATTTTTCAATCAGGCCGGAAGGAACAATCCCTTCGGCATAATCTTTGCCCCGTTCAAAAACGACACGTACAATTTTTTTCCCATCTTTCTGGGGAATCAGGCCTGAATAGGTCATGCAAAATTCCTGCGGCTGGTTCATGGAAGCTCCTCCTTATTTCCTTTTTATGTCTTTCTTATATGTAACGTCCTACCTGCTATTATACTCGTTTGGGAAAAAATTACAAGTCCGGCTTCCAGCGGGTACAGGAGAGCTGCAAGAAGGAATGGCAAATTCTGGAATGTAGTTAGTAGAACGCATGTTTTGTGTACGCCCTAGCAATTTTTGGGGGTTTCTGTCATAAGCTGTATAATGGTCTGGTCGGTTTCTTTCATTCCCACGCTTGCAAGGATGTTTACATTCCGGATGGTATTTTCCACGCCTTTTACAACTATGCCATCCCCGCTATGGAACTGGCTGCCGCTTTTCTGCATTTGCATGCCAAGCAGCCCGGCTTCTACAGCGGAAGCGATCTTTGCAGCGCAGCTTGCTTTTGCCCCGTCGCAAATCATGCCGGAACCGATGGCAACGGCATTGACTACTGTGTGAGTGATTTCGCTGACGTCCCCGCCAAAGAGGTAACTAATGCCGGCCGCCGCGCCGCACCCTGCGCTGGTAGCGCCGCAATAGGCGGAAAGCGGGCCGATGCCTGTTTTTAAATGGATTGTCACAAGGTTGGAAACTGCCAGCGCCCGGTAAAGGGTTTCCTGGGATACATGGAGTTCTTCCGCATAGGCAATGACGGGCAGGGATGCAGTCAGCCCTTGGTTGCCGCTGCCGGAATTAATAATGACAGGAAGCTCACAGCCGTTCATCCTTGCATCTGATGCTGCCGCTGCGTAGGCCTTTGCCCGGTTGTGGATGCTCCGGCCATAGGATTTTAAAAGGATGCTGCCGATATTTGCCCCATAGTCGTTGTTTAACCCTTCCTCTGCAATGGCTGTGTTAAAATCAATCTGCCGCTGCAGGGTTTCCTGGATGTCTGTAATAGTTACGGCATTGGCGAATTCCACAATCTGCGCAACGGTAAGCAGGCTCCTGTCTGTGGCGTGGGTGCAGGCCTGTTCTATGTAATCCTTGTGCAATAGGGGTTCCCCGTCTTTTTCCAGATGGATGACATTGGTATGGTGCCCTGCGATTTCGGCTTTGGCGGTATGCCCCTCTGCGGACAGGCAGGCTTCGATATGGAATACGTAATCTTTTTCTGATTTTTCCACAAGGAATTCTGCCTGTGTTAAGCAATGGCTGATTTCTTTAATCTGTTCCGGCGTAATATTTGCAAGCACCTGCAGTTTTGCATCTGCGTTCCCAGTTACAATCCCTGCTGCCGCGGCGGCGGCAATTCCCCGCTGCCCGCCAGTGTTGGGGACGACAACGCTTTTTACGTTTTTAATAATATTTGGGCTGGCTTTTACTGTTACTTTCTCAGGGAAGCAGCCCAAGGCCTGTTTTGCCAGTGCGGCACAGTATGCCACGGCAATTGGCTCTGTGCAGCCCATGGCTGGTATCAGTTCTTCCCGCAGGATTTCAACGTATTCTTGGTAAACCTTTTGTTCCATCCATTTTTCACCTTTCTCTTTTAGTGTCGCTGTTTTTTCTACTGTAATTATAACGGAAAACGAGAGAAATTGTAATATGTTATTTTTGCAGATTGGACAGGAACTGTCTGGGGAGGGCAGGAATTTCCGTGAAAAAGACAGATTGTAAATAAAATGGAAATCTTGTAAAATACTATGGGAAGATTGGGTGCGCAGTGCTAGAGTGTGTCTGAAAATTCATTCCCGCCATCTGCATCCCCTAATTTGCGGCATATTTCTGCCAAATTCAGTCAACGTAGCCCGCTACGCCTCCTTCATTTGGCAAAAATCTCCCACAAATTGTAGAATACATCTGTCAGAAAGCAATTTTCAGACACGCTCTAGGGCGCAATAGTAATGAAAGGAAAGAAATATAGAATGAAAGTTGGAATTACCATGGAGGGCGGCGCAAGCCGGACATTATTTAGCTGCGGCGTCACAGATGCATTATTAGAGGAAAATATTATGCCGGATTACTTTATTGGGGTATCTGCCGGAATCGCTTACGGGGTATCTTATTTGGCTAAGCAGAAGGGCAGGAATTTGGAAATTGCCCAGAAATATATGAATGATAAGCGGTATATGGGGATGCGCCATCTCCTCAAGGACAAGAGTTTTTATAATATTCCGTTTGTGTTTGACGAGGTGCCCAATAAGCTGGAAGCTTTTGATTATGAAGCTTTTGAGGCATTCCCGGGAAAAGTGGAAGCCTGCGTGACAAATATCCATACTGGGGAACCAGAGTATTTAGAAGTGCCAAGGCGGGATGATAAATTTGACGTGATAGTGGCAAGCTGCGCGCTGCCCATCCTGTTCCAGCCAGTAAAGGTGGGGAAACGGTATTATCTGGACGGGGGGCTGTCTGATTCTATCCCCTACAAACATGCCATCCAGGAAGGGTGCGACAAAAATATCGTAATCCTGACAAGGGAGCGGGGCTATGTGAAAAAGCCGGAGCGCGCCGGGGATATTTCCAGAAAGCTGTATAAAAAATACCCCAAAGTGGCAGAGGACATCAAGAGCAGGCCGGAACGCTACAATGCATGTATCCAGGAACTGATGGAGCGGGAACAGGCGGGAGAAATTTTTGTGATTGCCCCGGAAACCACCCATGGGGTAGGCAGGACAGAGTCAGACCCGGAAAAGCTGACAGTTTTATATGAAGAAGGGTACCAGCAGGCAAAGAAGCAGATGGAAGATTTGAAACGGTATCTGAAAATAGCCTGACAGATGGAGGGATTTTTTTGGAACGCCAATATTTTAACCAAGCCTTATCTGATTTTATAAGCGACGCAGCCTATGGCGGGGCTGTCCGGCACTTGGCTGCGTTAGGCCATACGGTAGGGCAGATTGTACAGGAGCTGGACTTCCCTATTTCAGAGGATCGGGCAGGCGCAGTGGTGTGGCGTTATTATTTAGAGGAAGGGATTATCCTGCTGGATGAGCCCCGCCAAGGCCATGCCAACCCCAAGGTTTCTTATGTCCGTGAATATGGGAAAAACGGCATCCCTCATTTCCGCCGGGTTGTGGAGCAGGCAAGCCAGCCGCAGGGGGAGTATTGCCCCTGCGATTTTGGCCGGGAACGGCAGCAGGACCAGGAAGGCTTCCTGCGGAAACTGGACTGCCTGCAGCGCAGCGACCGGGCGTATATCCTGGGGCTTCCATGGCCGCTGCAGAGGGTTTACCACATCAAGGACGAGAGGATGGGCAGGATTATGGAAAAGCTGGGAGGGCAACAGTAAATTTCTGGGGGATGAAACCACCAGAGTAATACAAAAGTAAGGGAGTAAGTATGAAAATTTTTCATTTATCGGATTTGCACATAGGAAAGCAGCTCCATTCTTACAATTTAAAAGAAAACCAGCAGGCAGCCCTCGCCCAGATTGTGGCGTTGGCAAAGGAGCACCGCCCGGATGTTGTTTTAATCTGCGGCGATATTTTTGACCGTTCCGTGCCATCCGGGGATGCTTATACTGTTTTTGACGGATTTTTGCAGGAACTGGCGGAACTCACCCCACAGATTCCCGTCCTTATCATTGCCGGGAACCATGACAATCCCCAGCGCCTGTCCTATGCCAGCGCGTTCCTGGAAAAGCACCAGATTTACTTATCCGCGTCCGCCCCTTCCCATCCAGAAGAACACCTGAAAAAAGTTGTGCTGCAGGATGTGCATGGCGAGGTGAATTTCTATCTCCTCCCCTTCCTCAAGCCGGGCTATGTGCGCCACCTGTTTGCGGAGGGCATAGTTACTGACTATGAAACGGCAGTGCGGGAGGTTCTTGGCAGGGAAGGGATTGATTTCAGCCAGCGGAATGTGCTGCTGTCCCACCAGTTTTACACCAACCAGGGGCAGAAGCCGCAGGGCTGCGATTCCGAACAGTCCGTCCTTACGGTAGGCGGCCTGGACAATGTGGATGCATCCGTGGTGGAGCAGTTTGACTATGTGGCCCTTGGGCATATCCATGGGGCGCAGATGGTGAAATCCCCCCATATCCGTTACTGCGGCACGCCCCTGAAATATTCTGTCAGCGAGGAGTTCCATAAAAAGGCTGTCACTATGGCGGAGCTTGGGGCCAAGGGACAGGAAATCCAGCTTACTTCCATTCCCTTGGCGCCCATTCAGGAGGTCCGCCGGGAACGGGGGCTGCTGAAAGAAATCCTGGGGCGGGCGACCAAGGAAAACTGCCACGATTTTATCAGCGTGACGCTGACGGATGAAAAAGAGCCTTACCGCCCCAAAGAACAGCTGGAGGAAGTTTATGATTCTATTTTAGAGCTGCGGGTGGACAACACAAGGACAAGGAACATGCTGGAACCGGAGGGGGAAGGCAGCGCCCTGCTCCAGCCTATGGAGGCTTTCCGGGCATTTTACCAGGAAATGCAGGGACAGCCTATGGGCAGCGAGGAAGAAGGGATTATAGCGTCAATTTTGGAACAGTGGGGAGGGGAAACCATATGAAGCCAGTAAAGCTTGTAATGTCTGCCTTTGGCTCTTATGCAGGGCAGGAAACAATAGATTTTACAGATGCCGCCCAGGGGGTATTTTTGGTCACTGGGGACACAGGGGCCGGGAAAACCACTATTTTTGACGCCATCACTTATGCGCTGTTCGACCAAACCAGCGGCGGGAGCCGGGAAGGCGACATGATGCGCAGCCAGTATGCAGCCCCGGATACCCCTACTTATGTGGAATTTACCTTCCGTTACTGCGGAAATACCTACACTGTCCGCAGGAACCCCAATTACCGGAGGATGAGCAGGCGGAAAAATAAAGAGGGGGAATATACGCTGGCAAAAGAAAACGCTTCCGTGGCCTTATGGATGCCGGATGGGCAGGAGTTTCCGGGGAAAATGCGGGAAACCAATGAGAAAATCGTGGAAATCCTTGGGATAGGCGCCCCCCAGTTCACCCAGATTGCCATGATTGCCCAGGGGGAATTTATCAAGCTGCTCCATGCTTCTTCCAAAGAGCGGAAAGAAATATTTGCAAGGATTTTTGATACCAGGGCATATGCCGCCATCCAGATAAAATTGCGGGAGCAGAGCAAATCTTTGTATGGGAAATTAGAGGACAACCGCAAACTGTGCGCCCACGAAATAAAAGGCGCCGCATACCTGCCGGGGAGCAAATATGCCGGCGGGTGGGAGGAAATCAGCAGCCGTTTGGAAACAAGCCCGGAACAAATACAGGAAACCCTTGGCCTTTTACTGGAAGAACTGGAAGGGAAGGAAACGGAAATCCGGGAACAGGAGCAGGAAAACCGCAGGCTGGCAGAGGAAACCGCATGGAAGCTCCGTCAGGCAAAGGAAACCAACCAACTGTTCCAGCAAGCCCAGAAAGCCAGCGCAGCAATCCGCTCCCGCATGGAACTGCTGGGGCAGCAGGGCATACAGGAAAAGGAAGAAACAGGGCGGCTTAGGGAACTGCGCCAACAGTTAGAAACGCAGCTTCCCAAATTATCCGAGGAAATTGCCGGGTGGCGGAGCCTTCTGCCCAAATACAGCCTTCTGAAAGAAAAGCAGGAGGCGGCTGCCCATGCCCAGAGGGAACAGCAGGAAATAGGGGCGGCAGTGTCCCAAACAAAGGAAAAGCTGTCCCATCTTCAAACCATGGTACAGGGATGCGGGGAGCAAATAGCTGCCTTGGCGGAAGCCGCTGCACAAATCCCTGCGCTTGCAGAAGCAAACAGGGAGCTAATGGCAAAGCAGTCCCTGTTAGAAGAAATGTCAAAAACCCACAAACGGCTCTTAGCCTGTGAAAAAAAGGAACGGCAGGAGCAGGAAAGGGTAGGGCAGGCCCTGCTTCTGTTCCAGGAAAAAAGCCAGGAGTATGAATGGAAAAACAAAAGCTTTATCGCGGAGCAGGCTGGGCTTCTGGCAGCAGATTTGGAGGAAGGACAGCCCTGCCCGGTGTGCGGCGCGTTGGAGCACCCTGAGAAAGCCCAGCTTTCTGCCCATGCAGTAACGGAACAGCAGGTAGAAGAAGCCAAACAGGCGCGGGAACAGGCCGACCAGGACCTTAGCCAGCGCCGGGAACATTTTTTAAAAGCGCAGGAAAACAGCAGAAAAGAACGCTCCCTTTTATGGCAGGACGGAACCCGGATGTTTGGGGAAGGCTTCCAGCCGGAAGGGATATCCCAAGCCTTAGCCGGGTGCATGGAAAAAGGAAGGCAGGCGGCCATCCGTTTGGAAGAAGCCAGGCAGCAGGAGAAGCTTCTGGTGCAGCAGCGGGAAAAACTGGAACAGCTGCAGCAGGAGCAGGCCGCTTT
>OFHA01000666.1_pt1 | contig 28650 bp, 35 predicted proteins | sample 1521891 | NCBI WGS metagenome assembly OFHA01 (sample SAMEA3504089, study PRJEB24116) | mouse gut metagenome | biome: mouse gut; feature: mouse-associated habitat; material: faeces | place: Denmark | collected 2011
CAGCACCAAAATAAAGGTAAAGTTAAAACTAAAAATAATAAGCCACTATGCGTTTCTCTTCTATGCTTTGCAGCAGTAATAAATAAAGTTAAAAAACAAGCTAAAAGGAAAAAACAAAAAAATGGTAGTAAGACTTTGTATGTCTTACTACCTAACATCAACATAAAATATAAAAATACTAACATAAAACCTGAGCCAGTTATTACAGCAGTAAGTGCTTTTCTAACCCATTTACCAGCAATACTATGAGGCATATCAACATCAGGAGCAATTCCCCCAAATATAGCTGGGATAACACCAACAATAGGAAAATATATACAATTTCCTATATCGAAACCAAGTTCTTTTAAGGAGATAGATATTGCCACAGGAATGCCTGCAGATAAACCTCCAACAATCATATGTGTTTTTCCATTCATAATTCTCGCCCCCAAAATATAAATAATAATTTAATCACACATCTTTTTGTAAAAATTTAGAAAATGTTACAGCATGCTGTAACATTAATATTTTCTCGTCAACATTATTCCATTTTAAAAAATCATCTAAAAATAAAAATCTTATTTCGTCCTTACAAAATCTATTAAGAAATTGGTCTGAAAGAAGAACTTCACACACTAAAACTGGTGCTCCCACATCTTCACATGACAAAGTAATTTCACATAAATTTACGTTAATATCATCTATTTTCAAGTATCTTTTTACTTGATTTTCACAAAACACATTTACTGTTTCACAATCACCTATATCCGTAAAACTATAAAAATAATTTGGAATAGAATCGAATATCGCTACCATTTTATCTTCTGTGACAAATAATATATTTATTTGAATACCATTTATAAAATGGTTACTTCTAATTGATTTTAAAACATATTTATCTTTTCTCTTTGAAAGCAATAATTGAGATGAATTCAATACTAAAGAATCTAAGACTAACTCTCTTCCCAATATTTTTTGATCTACAATAGCATCTCGAATATCAACAACTGTCATCGATAATGTTCCTTCAAAATCTGACAGCAAAGCATATGTTTTGTTATCACCTCTTTGCTTTAAATAATCATGAAAGTTTCTATTTCCTAGATAATCTTTTTTTATAAATAAAAAGTAATATTCAGACAATGTAGTTAAACGATATAAAAAATCATTTTTCAACTTGACATTGGAATTTATCAGAATTGGTAAATTTTTTATTTCATTGATATCTCCAGAATAAAAATAAAAACCTGTATTATTTTTACTCCAAATTTTCCATCTAGAATTATCAAAATCTCTAGATAAAATAGTATTAGAAATACTCAAAAAAGGAACTAATTCATAGTTCTTCTCATTTCCCTGTATTCTTGAAAAAATTATATTCAAGGTATACAATGACTTAGAAATAAAACAACAAAATAAAAACATCAATATAAAAAACTGAATATTGCTTATATCTGAACATAACATCAAATAGCACAATATTCCAATTGATAAGAAAAATAGAATAAATGAAAATGCTAACCGTATCTTATTTCTTCTTATAACATAAAACATATAATTATCACCTACTAACATAAAATTAAAATTTCTTCATTTTATGTTCTTCTATAAAATCTTCAGTCTCCTCTTTTTTATCATGTTGTTCCATATCTAATTTTTTTAGTTTCTTTAATTTATCAGAAATTTCATATTTATCTACTTCTTCTTGTACTTTTCTATCAGAAATTATTTTTGCTTTCCTCACTATTGTCACACTCCCAAATATAAAAAACATTGCTATTGCTATCATGACTAAACCATAAACAGCAGAACTTAATGCTCCTAAATAATCAAAAATATTACAAACATTAAACATATCAAATATTCCAAAATCAAACAAAAAGCATCACCCCAGTTTCAAAATTAAAAACAAAAAGTAACATATTACACAAAAGCAAAAAATAAAATACCCAATTAAACATAAGAAAATCAGAACAAAAAAGAAATTCTTATAAGCAAAGAATAAATACAACAATATAAAAAAGAAGATAGTAGCAATAAAAATCAATTTTATCAATTCCTTTATTGATAAAGAAATTATTGGACAAACAAATCTAAATTTATTAAAACAATATAGACTAACTAAACTATACACTAGTAATATAAAACTCGAGCCACATAAAAACCCAGTTACCACTCTAGATATATTATTACTAGAACAAATTTCAAAATAACCAGTAAAAACATCAACATAAATTAAAAACATAAAGAAAAACAACATGAAATATCCTTTTGTTGAAACATAAAAAATAAAAACTTTATGAAATTTAATATAAAGTAACAATATAGCAACCATAACTGTGCAAGACAAATATAAAGAAGTGCATCGCACACATAATGGAAATTGGGTAGAGTTCAAATAAAAAGAATGATTTAAGTGCTGATGGCAAATAAAAGAACAAAATCTCCAAATCTTTTCCATAAAACACCTCAGTTTAGTATCCTTCTAGCTGTCACAAAATCTTTCCTATCACTAAAATGACTAACTATAATGCCTGACTTAGTACTTGCAGCATGTATAAAATAATCATTAGAAATATAAATACCAATATGACCAATGCCTGAACCTCCAGAAGTAAAAAACACTAAATCTCCATAGGTTAATTCATCTTTAGATACCTCTTTACCATATCTTACTAATGTATAAGAAGCACCACTTAACGATATTCCAAATTTTTTATATATCTGTCTTACAAATCCTGAGCAATCTACACCTGTATTTAAATCATTACCTCCCCAAACATATCGCCCTCCTACGTAATCCATTGCTAAAAAAGCGATATCTTTTCCAGTTGTATTTGTATTTTTTGTTTCTAAAGGTAAAGCTATAGTATCAGGTTCTTTTCTTTGCTGTGGTAGATTAGGTGCAGAACGCTTTGGAATCAAATGTAATTTATCAGAAGATACATATTCTTTTGAGACATATACTAAACTATCTCCGTATCTAATTTCGCAGAAATCACCAACTACTGCAACAATATCTACTTGTGTTCCAGAATTTAACGTACCCATTATATTATCATCAATAATATGAGGAGAAGAACGATATCTTACATCATCGCTAGATATATAACCGTCAACAACAGTAATATCTACACTAGAACGCAATATCCATCCTTGCACTCCATCATATTCTATTTCATAGAAATTATTTTTTGGCGATATTAACGTAACTTCTTCCCCTTTTGATATATTTCCAATAATGGAAGATCCAGATGTGGCATATCTATAAATAGATATATTTTTATTTGTTTTTCCTTCCACAGCAGCCTGTACAGTTAAAGGATTTAAAATAAGTGCTAAACTTAAAAATAATATAAAACGAATGATATTCTCCTCCCATCTCAAAAACAAAAAGAGTTGAGAAAAAACTCTCAACTCTAATAAATAGACTAATTTGACTTTAAACATAATTTTGTAACTTATAAAAAATATTTCTAGAAATAGGAACTTTGTCTACGCACGCTATAATCCCATCTTTATGCTTATTTATAAAATCATCATAATTTAAACCTACCACTTCCTCCTTTGTACTAATATCAGTATAGGTAGGAAAAGATAATGAAACTAAAGGGGTGTCAATAAAGGCAATTGACACCTTTCCCTTTGAATATACTTTTATATTTGTTGATTTCACATAATAATTCAGTTTTCCCTCCTCTAGCACAAAAGGTTTCTCGCACACAAAATCTCTTAATTGATCCTTCCAACTCATATATAACACTCCTTCATATAATTGTTATAATAAAATAAAAAGCTATACACCTTAAATCACATTCTTACATGAAAGTATGTAAAGATATATATTTAAAATAGGAAAGAATATAAGCAAATATAAATCAAATATCAACTAAGAAAATGTAATAATTATGATTCAAACTCAAGCAGCATCATAAGAGCATCCCACTCACCGACTGTAACATCTAACTTTTTAGTTGATAATAAAAGTTCTAACATAGGTCGTGAAACATAAAAATCTTCTTCAGCTAACAGCTCAACAACATTTTCATATTTTAATATGAAACGATGTAAATAACGCAAAAAACCATTATAAAGTAAGTATGGTTTAAACTGAATAAAATTTATATTTTTTGGTGCGAATAAGGTAAAATCAAAATATGGTCTAAAAGATCTTCCGATTGGAAAAACTTTTCCACGTATATCCACTTTTCCGTTAGCACATAATTCGACTTTTTCACTAAAAGACCTGTCTAAAAAAGCTTTATATGGAAAGACTACATCATCAACAGAAAGCAACTCTTTAACAGTATATTTATCAAAATCAAAACAATTCAAATCTAAATCAAATCTGTGATTGTTTATAAATTGCGAACTTAATTTTTGATGTAAACCAATAAACTGCCAATCAAATTTATCTTTTGCATATTTATCTATCAGATCTTCACTAATTTGTTGCGAACACCAAATATATTCCCTTGAAATTCCTGATTGAAATATTTTTTCAATAACATCATTATCCAAATCTTTCCTAAAACGTAATAGTTTTTTTAAATCAACTTCATCAAAATGATTTAAAATGAACTCTTTAGAACAAGTTTTCAATACTGAATCTTCCATACAACACCTCGTCATAAATATATAATATTATCCCAGCCTGAATCTTTTATATTATCACCTGTACCATATTGTGAAATAACCCATAAAACTGGAACATCTTTTGCAATTGATTTAAGCATACTAGAAAAATAGCCATCCGTTAATATAATGATTAATTTCGCTTCATCTAGTAAATGCAACTGATCTAGTTTATGAAACACACTTGCAGGGTCAGTACCTCCTCCCCCTTTGACATCTAGAACATAATTATCCGACAAAAAAACGGGATTACTGGCTTCTGTATCAAATGTTCCAAAATATATCTCAGATTTAGAACTAAATTGGCTATAACAACCCACTACCTCCGAAACAAACTCTTTTATTAGTTCGTCATCTACACTACCAGAACAATCCACATAAAAATATACATTTTTCAAATCTTCACCATAAAGATATTCAGATGGCATAAAAAAGTCATATAACATAAATCTTCTATCTGGAGGAGAAAAACCATAATCTTTCTCTAATGGTTCTATAAAATCGGATAACTCTTGTTTCCAACTTTTCTTAGGAGAAAAAAGATTATCTATATGAACTGCAATACAACCGGGTATAGCACCCTGAGAAGATTTTATATTTTGTAAAACCGACTTCACAAAAATTCCCCATTGTAATTCTTCTGTCTCTTTATCATTTTTCGAAATCCATTTATCATGATTGTCTAAAAGTTTTTGATTAAAATCTCCTGTAGCATTGGAAGATGAAGTATCTTTTGATTTTTGATTTAACAGTAAATAAATTTCTTCAGCAGATTTATTCAAATAAGCATATTCAAATAGAGCACTAGGCTCTATTTGAAAGTATACTTTATTTGAACTTAACGATTGTTGGTATAGATATATCGCTCCATTTACTGCATAATCACAAGCAATATTCCATTTTTCTAAATCTTTTGTTCCTCTTCTATATAAATGTCCAAAGATAATATGTAATATTTCATGTAATAAAACAAATATAACTTTTTCTCTAGTTTTTAATTTGTTAATTACAAAATCTGGATTATAATATAGATTAACTCCATCTGTCGCTATCGTATCAACCGCATCATTAGGGATATCTTTTAGTTTTGAAACTAAAACACCGAAAAATGGCAATTTCATTAACATAAAAACTTTTGCACTACTAATCATTTTCTGTGCTTGTTTACAGCTATCCATAAAATTAATCCTCCAAATATTGTTTATTATGATTAGACCATAATATAAAATTTTGACAAAGTGCTGCTTTTAAAAAAGCTTTTGCATTTCTACGAATATCTGACATCGCAATAAATTGATATTCAACAGGAAATTTCATAAGATATTCAAGTAAATTTTCAACTTTCTGAATATCCTGTTTATCTATGTCAGAAATGCGATTTACAATAGCACCACAAAGAGCATACATAACATCAGGTTCACTAGGAATAGTAGAATATTTTCCATTTTCAATATCCTTTAACACAGGTAATTGGTCATATAATCTTGAGAATGATAAAAATTCATTTGCGGCTGACGTACCTATATCACTAGCAATTAAATTTACTATCTCAAATATATTTCGATTGTAGCTACGTCTTGCAACAGATTCCCAGCTTCTTGGTGTAGGAAACGCTACATAATCAGAGGAAGGGTCATAAACACACAATAAATTTGGACGATAATTTAAAAACGCAATTACTCTACTATCAAAATCCTTTTGTCTATAAGCCCACTTCTTCCAATCATTCAAAGATGTAACCAATTCTACATGACTCATTCTATTAGCTAAAGGTTTTAACATTTTGTAAACACCTGACCTATCTATCGTTCTATTTCCGGCACACAGTACATAACAATTATCAGGTAACTGATGAGTAGCAATTTTTCTATCTAAAATTATCTGATAACAACTTGCTGCTGTAGAAGGAGTTGCATTTGTAATCTCATCAAAAAATAAAATATTGATAACATTTGGACTATCGTCCATTTTAAACATTTCTGGTCTTAAATACACTGTATACTCCTTATGCTCATCTGGACATGGAATACCAATTAAGTCAATAGGAGTATACAGCGAAAGTCTGACATCGTGAATTAAAACAACTTTATTTGTTTTCTCTTGTAATTTTGCTGCTAATTCTTTTACAATATCTGATTTTCCAATACCAGGTTGTCCCCAAATCATAACTGGTCGCATTTCCTTTGGCTTTTTTGTTAAAAATTCTGGAAAAAATAAATTAAGAAAAGTCTCAGGGGATAAAACTGGTAAATCAAGCATATGTTGAACTTCTGACATATAATAGCCTCCTTTTAATTTTTATCAATATTTGATGGTATTTTCAAAAAAACTAAAAGGAGAAAAATGATACCCATATTGATATCATTTTTTCAAATTTACACAAAATAAAGAATTAACACAAATATCTTTGAAGTAAACAAAACCAATATCTAAAAAATTGTAATCATTTAAGTGATACACTATACTAATAGGTAACATCTTACTTCCTAATCTTAATTTATGTACAACATCTACAGAACTATATTGAATACATAAAAATGGGGAATTTTCTTTCGCTTTTGAAATTTTTAAATCTTTAAATCTTGGCACTACAATAGAATTTACGTCATAGAATTGATTATATTTCAAATTCATATTGCTAATATCTTGTATTTCAACAGAACATGGCAATAATGTTGTACTCCTTTTCACATTGATATCTCCATTTTCATCACGTGTTAAAAAAATCTTTTCGTTTATTGGCATAGTTGATTTTAATAAAAAGTCACTTTTAAACTCAAATCTGTATAAATTTAAATCATCTAGTTTCTCATTAGAAAAGACTTTTTTCTTTTTTAATTCTAGAGACTTTTTATATTTTTTTGTAAATAAAAAAATATAAATCTGAGTAATTTTATCCCACACACAAGAAATACAAGTAAAAACAGCAAAAGTAAAACTTACATAAAAATATGTAGATATGCCATAATGAAATAAAGAAAAACAAACTAAACTAAAACCAAGATATCCTATTAGTCTTCTTACCGAATAAATGAAGTCACTTATGTTCTCCTCGCAAGTTAATAATTTGTCTTGAAGAGCTACAAACTCTTTCATTTAATCACCTACTTGTATCATAAGCTGTAAATCTGTAATTTTTTCTCCTGTTGTATAGCTTAATCTATATTCAGGATAAGATTTTTGAATATCAAATAATTCTTTTGGAGTTAACACCAAAGTGTATGCTTTATCATAATTAATCTCAACCTCTTCTACCAGACTACACTCAAATTTTCTTTCAGATAATAGTGAATCTTTTGCTTTCATCAAAAACTCAAATACATAATGCATTCTATCACTATTATCTCGAACAATAAACTTATATCCCCCAAATTCTACGCTTGTAAAACCTCTAGGATTAATGTGATTAAAAAAATCCCCAAAATAAGAGAGATTAATGCTCTTCAAGCCTTCTGTATAAAAAATATTCCCTAATATAGTTGCTGCCATTTCGTCATATGATTTAAAATGATAAGGTAATTTTTCTTCTCCAAAATGAAAAGATAATATCTGTTTTCCACCATCCTCAACACTTTTAACATTTTTTGCAACTTCATTAGCTTGGTCAATTATCTTAGTTGCTGCATCTTCAACAGTCAATGTTTCTTCCGCCTTGCTTTCTTCTAATGAAGAAACAGATGTTTCTTTAGCTGGCAATATAGAATCTATATTGCCAGAAACAACTTTCACAGGTTGTCCTAAATTCGCATTTACAGCATCTTTAAAGCTAGTCAATATATCACTCATTTTCTTTACCCCCTCCTAAAGAAGAAATATAAATCTTCAAAACATATGTTAAAAATCTACGTGCAGAAATTGGAGAAACATTTTTAGCAGCTTGTAAGCTAATTACCAGATGTTGGAATAAGACATCTTCTACATCATTAAAATCATGTGTAGAATCTACACCTACCAACTCTAATGTTTCAACTAAAGCTTTTAAAACACCATGTCTAGCATATGACTTATTGTCTAAAGATTTCATAAATTGAATTGTTGCGTCATATTCTCCTAAGGTTACATACTCACTTTGAGGAATCTGAAGTATAGCATCCATTTTTATCGTAGAAACCTCTTTTTGTTTTTCTATAACTGGTCTCGAAATCCAATCTGTTTTATTAGAAGGTTCAACTGGTTTTAAAATTTCCATTCTTGATAAAGCATATCTATAATCAGAAAAACCACTAAATAATTTGGATTCAAAATCTTTCAATGTAGCACAACCCAATAAAGAGAAAAGACACTTATTAGCATCTTTTCTCAACATTTCTATAACATCTAAATTTCCACATTCCTTTGCAAAATCATTCAATTCTTTTTCATGGATAAAATAATGATATCCAGGTAAAGATTCTGAAGGCATGCAATAAATATACTCATCAACAGAAATTGCAGAAGCCAATTTAAGATACTTTAATAAAATTCCTACCATACATTTCCTCCCTCTAGCATTTTATAGAAATGCTGTAATTATCATCATTGTAATTCATATCTAAACCAACAGACTCTGTAATGGCTCTTAATGGAATATAAACATCATTATTTAAATAATCAGAACGCACATCGTTGATATAACATCTAATTCCAAAATTGTACCAATCTAGTTCTTGCAAATAACTAGAAATGAGACAATCTCTAGATTTAATTGTAATTTCCTTATTAATGATGTCATAAGTAGCCTCTAAGCCAACATGCTGAAAAAAACCACTTTTCAAAGGAATCAAAACTCTATCATTTCTAACAATAGGCTTTAAACCTTCAAACTCAAATAAAACATCATTAACATAAATTGGTGGCACTCGTTGTTCTACTTTTGTTTCTGCAAAAGAATTTATTGGTTGTATTCCAACAAATAACATAGAACATAACAACATAGCAAATAGCTTTCTCATATGCATTCTCCTTTCATAGAATCATATCTAATAATACCTTGGGTCTGGTGAATAACCTAATCTAGCCGCTTCCATTTTAGTCGAAACTACAGTTTTTGCTGTATTCTGATTTGCTTCTGGTATTGTATTATCCTCGTGAATTAAACTGTAATACTTCTTACCACCTACTTCATAACATGCAAATCTATTGGAATTGATAAGCTGAGTATTAGATATTGTAAAATAATCTATAGGTTTTGAACTTTTCATATCAAATCCTTGTATTAAATTTAAAACAGATAGTCCTTTAAAAGATACAGCATCATAATATACAGTATCAATTAACTCTTTTGGCACATAAAACTTTTGGGTATCCCAAAGTGGATTTGAAACTGCAGCATTTTCAACTTCTATGCAATAATCCATAGCTCTTACTAATTCTAATCCAATAGCGGCTGTATCATGTATTCCACCATCTTGAGATTCAACAGGAGCTTCATCTCCCCAAACACGAATATCACCACCTTGCTTTCCATAAATAAAAGCACCATTCATTGTATCAGCTACGATACTTCCACTAGAAGTTTCTCTAGCATAAGGTATTTTTTGAGAAAAACGAACTACAATCTCTCCATTTTCATCTAAAGTTCGTAATCTCATAAAATAACCATCATTAACAGCTATAATAGTAGCTGGACAATACCCCTCAAAAATTTCCATATTTTTATCTGAAAATAGATTTAATGAACGTAGAAAAGTTCGTTTATATTCTGCCCATACACTTTCAGGATCTAAAGTGGTTTTACCATAAATATCAACATGTGCTATTCTCTGTGCCTCTTCCACAGCAGCATCATTTGCAGAGTCAGCAGCATCTCTCATCATGATTTCCTGCATTTCATTAATTGCCCTGAAATTGTAACTGGTAAATGTCAAAACAAGTGTTGTTATAAATAACACAGGAAATAATAAAATAATAGAAAAAAATCTGTTCATAATTACCTCCCATTATTTCTAACATTTGCAGAGTAAGAATATTCTACATTACTTGGACTAAATTTTAAAAACGCCTGTAAAATTTTATCTCCAGCAGTAGAAGTTAATGGTCTTAAAATCACCTGTAAATTATCTCCAGCTTCCATGTAGAAATCTCCAGTAACACCACCAGCAGCGGATTTCCATAAACCTGAGGTTGTATATCTTACTGTGTATTCTCCAGCATTTTGACCAGGCAATACCAATTTATGCTGTACACTAATAAGCACTTCATAATCTACTGTAGTAGCACCAAGTTTTGTAACAAATTCTGTATAATCATTCTCTGTCAATACTCCCTTATCACTCGCAATATCAGTAAAATCCGTTAAGTAGTTCCATGTACGTCTTTCAATTTTTATGTCGTCTACTAAAGTCACTGTTATAATAGGAGCAAAAACCATTAGAATGAATGCTAAAAAAACTCCAATTATTTTAGCTGGAAAAGAACCCAAACTATTCTACCTCCTCTCTTGTTTCCGTTAATATAAGGGAACCATCTTCTAAAATACTAACATGATATAAAAGACTAGTATAACTAGAGGTTATCCCCCTTGAAGTTAAATCTCCTACAAAAGAGAAACCATCATTTATAAGAGAGGCTTTTTGTGTCTTAGCTTCTTCTGATAAAGAATAAGAATGTTGTAAATTGATATGAGGACTATCCCATTCTACTGTAACAGTTCTCATATCAGATTCATCTTCTTTGTCATCCACAGATGGTAATAATGCGATATGTGCATTTGTCAATTGACGCTTATCTGCTAAATACTGATCTCCATATAAATCTCTTTCTTGTTGTGGAGTAGCCATAATACTCTTATCTTCCAAAGTCCCAAAACCAAAGTCTGTTTCATATAATAAACTATGAAACATAAGTAAAAATATAGGTAATGTAAATACTAATACCAATACTAAAGCTAACATATCAAATACAGCCTCTAATGAAGTCTTCATAATTCCTCCCTCCCTACTATTTATTTTGCTTTTACTCTCATACCTATAACCATGCCATCTGATTCTTTTTCTAAAGAGACAACATACAATTTAACACTAGTATCTAAAAATGTATTAATTTGATTGTGTGCCACAGATGGATCGTCAGATAATTTTGTAGTGCTAGTTCCTATGTAAACAGGTAATCTATCTTTATTTGAACGTAATATATTTCTAGCTGCTGGTTTATCAACCACCATGCCATCATATTTAGAATAATCATCATAAGATACTTTTGCTGCAAAAGATTCTACTTGTCTTGAACCTTGATAATTGGAAACAAAAACAATAAAAGATAGTACACCTAATAACAGCAATAATAAAAAAATACTAACAGCTTGTCTAATAAGCGATGTCCATTCATTCATAAAGAATTCAACTCCCCTGACGAAAGTGCATTTTGAGAAAAAATAATTCTTCTCACATATCCAGTAGTATCAAAACGAATATAACTATAATAATCTTTCTTTAAATCAATAATTGGACTACTGCCTCCAACTAAACTATTTAAAGTAACGTTTCCATCTGTAAAATTTCTAGTACTCCCAGAAGATTTTATTGTTACCGTTAAATCACTACTAGCATACATATGAATCGCTTCTACCGCGTCAGAACCTGATAATGAGGTATCATCATATTTTGAAAAAGATGCATATTCCTGCATAGTATTTGCTATGTCTACTTCTTTTTGGTATGATTTTGTCATCTGAGTACCTAAAGTCATCATAGTCCCAATAAAACCTAACACTAATAAGGTAAGTGTCAATTCTACTGCCATAATAAAAATATCCAGTGGGGTCTGATCCATAAGCTCATCTCCTTTAAAAGATAGAAGGTGTATAAACACCTTCTATCCTATTTACTTACCACCATCAACTGTCTTTTAAGACAGGATCAGTTACACCATTTTGCTCAATATAGATACCTACTACTTCATCATTAGAATCATATACTAAAACTGATTTAAATTTAGCATTTGGATTGATATAATGATTTTCACTCTTCTTTGTTGATTTTGTGGTATCTAAATTTTGTTGTTCTGCATACAATACCTGAGATGTAGTTAATTTAGATGGCATACCTGTTACACCTGTTGGTGCACTTACATCTGATTTAGTGTGTTCCCATGCTGGGCTTGTAGCACCTGAAGTAGCACCTAAATATGCGTCATAATTCATAACTTTATCTCCACTTCTTTTAGTTCTTACTAAAACAGCTACAGGCTGATTTTGGAAGTTTCTTATTGCTGATAAAACAGTAGTACCTGAAATAGTTGTTTGATTATAAGAGTCAAAAGATCTTTCATCTAATGCAGATGTTGTATTTGATAATTTCTCTCCACCTTTATTAGCAGCATTCAGTCCTAAATAAGCTAAAAACAGCACAACTGAAATAGCTAACAAAATAACGAGTACAGCAACAGCATTCTTTACGAGCGTGGTCCAATCATCCATAAAAAATTACCTCCTTAAAATTGAATAATAATAAATGATAATAGTGACTATATAAAAACAAAAGTGTATCCTTAACACTTTTGGAATTTTCAAAACAAAAGGAGATATGCCTTTTTTGACATATCTCCTACAAGAACTAAAATGATAATAATCCACTAGACATAATATCCGTGTACATACTAAATGCTAATATACAAATAGGTGCTATAAAAATACAAGCTATCAATGTTGCCATTGGTGCCATAGCAAATGGTTTTACCATAACTCTTTTTACCTCTAAAGTATGCAATTGAACAGACTCTCTAATTCGAAGCATATGGGAACGTTCAGAAACTAAATCCGAAAATGCTTCTGCAATTGTAATTTGTGTAACAGTTAAACTTAACTTATCCATCATATTCCTAAACTCTGGGAGCTGTGCTTTAGATTTTGCAATACGTAAAGCCTGATAAGGATCCATAACATAATTTTGATAACAATCTATCAAAATAGATTTAAAAACTCTGCTATTTTTATACAAACACTCTAATAACTCTAATGTATCTGTTGATGTGTTCATCATGATGGCTATTGTTGTTTGTAATTGCAAACAATCTTCTTCTGACTCAGCCATAATCATCTTAGCTCGTCGTTTTAATATCATTTCTGGAATATTGTAAGCAACTAATGAAACAGCAAAACAAATCCAAATCATCCACCATTTAAAAACCATATTATGAAATTGGTCATATTTATTGCGTAACCTTGTCATTTGTTCAGAAACAACTGAAGCTTTGGAATGAGGCATACACTCTTTCACAAATTCCTCTAATTGCTCGTCAACAGGAGGTCCAGAAAAAGTCTTTAAAAACTTATCATCCATAATTTTTAACATTTCTTGCTCTTCTGCTGTTAAATTACTAACACCAGTTGCAGAATTTCCTGAAATATTATTAACAATGGCTGTTCGACCAACGATTAAATAAGCAAATATTAAAAGTAACGAAATAAAAAAAGAACCTATACATAGATAAGCCTTTCTAAGGTAAAGATAATCAATATTATTACGAGATAAAGAAGAACGAAGCAATTTAAATTTCGCTTTTAAAACATTCTGATCTCTAGGTCGTATCCTAGCTATAAACCTTCTAACTTGAATATAAGACATTAACTTTCTATCAAAAACAGTTCTGTCATCATACTGAGTTGCTCCATTTCTAGTGATATTCGTAATAATGTAATAACCTACTAAAGAGCAGGACAGTATAATCAATGTAAAGATAAATCCCATAGAGCCATCATAAATATAAGATGTTCCTGGTACTAATCTCTTTAAAACGGCAGAAAGTGGAGCAATGGCAAATATTGGAACAACTGGTATAAATTCAATCGTACCAAACAATTGCTTTTTCGTTTTCTCTTTTCTAATATCCATACGAACCTCATCTGCAATCATATCAATAGCAGTTGAAAATATAGAGGTTCCGTTTGGTGTTTCAGCATCGCCACGATTCTCAACAATATAAGATATTGTGGCTAATGTCTGTAACGTTTGTAATGGAGTAGAAACATTAAACGCTTCCAACTTTTCCTCTGCATCTACTGCACATAAAGCATTATGAATTTCAGTTATAGCACGCTCAATATATTTTCCTCTATTAACAGATTCAAAAGCTTCTGTCACAGAACGAGTTCTCACATATTCTTGTCTTAAACTAGCAAGCATATTCAACTCTTCTTGTAAAAGCTGAACTCTGATTTTATCTATTCGCTTAAAGAAAAATTGCTCTCTAACCACAACAGCAAATATCATACAAATCAGGAAATAGACAACATTTTTAAACAAAAGTGCAAATACTAATATTAGAGCTAAATACAAGAATAAACCATTAATATACATCTTTACAGTTAAAATTCTAGATTCTATGTAAGTATAGATAGATAAACTACTTATATTTCTATGTAATTTAGTAATACCATTCTTAGTTAAGAAAAATCTAGAAAACCACCTAAAAAGGTATAAGTATGGTGTTTTAGGTATTACCTTTGCTCTCTTTTTATAAGAAAGACTTGTACTTCTATTTTTAAACACAAAATAGCTAAATACAACAAAACCTATTATTGATACAAACAGTATACCTATAATAACTAATATAACGATAAAAAACTTTCCTGCCATAGTAATTCACCCCCCTTACCCAAGTATATCGCTTCTTGAGATTCTACTTTTCTTCATGCCACCAGTATAATTTATCTGATTATTTGCTACTGTTTCTTGTACGGGTCTTCTTTGCATTGTATTATTTTCTACTAAATCTGACTGTTTCTTTTTATAATAACTAAATTGCTTCTGAAGAAACTCTAAAAATTCATCTTTTTTATCTTTATCCATACAATTCAGCATATCTTGCAATAAAGTTTCACTTGGTGGATTAACAGCATAATAAGTATCTGTGTCTAAATCATATCGAATAATATCTTTTACTTCAAAAGTTTTTCTATCCGTCTTTCTTGCGTAATATTCTCTTTGTATTGATGCCACAGAATACTCTAAATCATCTCTATCTATCTCAGGATAGGGTAAGCCTTCTGGCAACTTCACTATTTCAGTAATTCTTTCGATGTAATATTTACCATCCGCAGTATAATCTAAATGGACATCCATTCGTAAAACATCAATTACTTGTTTTTCTGCAACGTGTCTATCAGTCATACCAGTTGAAGCAACAATTGAATCACTAAGAGCATATACAGTATCTTCAGCTGTTTTACCATGGTGAGAAAAAATTGTATATAATGAGGCAACCCTACCAGTCTGAATCATCCTAGCAGCTACAGGGTCAGTAGCAACTTCACCAAACAATGAAACAGCACCATCAGATTTTTTCTGTGCATCCTGTGCATGATGTGCGTCCAAAAATTCTGTTTCTTGCAATGTCATAATGTTTCTTTCTGGATAATGCTCTCTCAAGTTCATCTCAAATGCCATTTCAATTACCCTAAGATTATGTCTGGGATCCATAAACTCTATAGTCGATGTCATCATTGTTGTTTTTCCACAGCCTTGTCTGCCAGTAAAAGATGTCGTTACTTGCCCTCGCATCAAAAAAGCAATAAACCAATATGGTAACTCCCAATTTGTTATATAAGGTTTATAAATAAGAAACTTCAAATCCTTATGGTCTGCACCAAACTTTCTTATAAAAGCACCCCAATATTCAGCAAATGGAGGTCTAACTGCCAAAATACGAGATTCATCATACATATTATTTACAATATAACCTCTCTTTTCGGTAAGAGGTCCAGGGCTATTATATCTAGCTAAAAGTTGAACAACTCTTCTCACTTCTTCTTTAGAACCCATATCTAAAAATCGTAAATGAATATATCTACCACCAAAGTTTACCCATACTGAATTAGTAGCAGTAAATTCTTGGCTTCTCAAATAGGTTAAAATAGAACCTGAAACTCCAATATTTAAACCATTTATATCTAATGCTCTTATAGTATCTATACAGCCAAAGCCTTTGTATCTTTGAAAGATAATGATAGAAACAATCTTAGCCATATCGGTATAACTTAACTCAATATTCTCTTCAGCATAGGATTGTTCCACTTCCTCAGAAGTAATAACATAACTTAACTTTGTTTTATCTTCGATAATATTCTTTGGTCTATCTAAATCATATTTTTTCACCCAAACCTTAAAAGCATTTTTTTCAGGATTCTTTTCCTGCTCATCTTCTGGTTTTTTCAAATTTTCTTCTACAAGAACTCGTTTAAAATGATACATTAAAATCTCAAATTTATAATGTACATTTAAATTTTCTTGATTAAAAGGTATTACAGAATATAAATCGCTTTCCTTGGGGCAATACTTTACAACGTAATTGTAAATTAAATCAATTACAATTTCTTTGGCACTATCCTTACCATCAACCGATTCTTTTAAAAGTGATATGATTTTTGCCTTCCTGCTAAGAGCTGCATTAAATTCCCTCTCTGAACCTCCAACAAAAGAATCATCTTTTATCAACTCAGCAATTTCCTCTTTTACTACATCTATCAACTCAGGTAAAGTCATAGCACCACTTGAAAAGTAATCCGTGCTTTGTTTTTTAGAACGAATAAACACCATATAGGAGATGAAACCTACTGAAATAATTGACGCAACAATGGCTATAATACTAAACATTATAAAGTTTCACCTCCCTTTTTCAACTCCCATATAAACTCTTTCCTCAATATAACCTTACAAGCTAATTTTAAATCAGAGCGAATATCTGCAAACTGTGTTTTTCCTCTTAGAGATGCTGCAAAAGCATCTGAAGTTTTTCCAGAATTACAAACTTGTACAAATCCAAAATTAGAATGAAGAGTTAATAACTTTGAAGGCTTAACTCCTAACTGTCTAGCTACTTGTCTATAGCTAGATATTTTAGGATTATAATGATTTAACAAGTAATATATCTTTATCTCTCTACGTCTTCTTGCCCTTGAAATAGAATTCAATATTTCATCTTTCAACTTTTTTGCTTTATCAAAAATATAAGTGTTATGAGTTACAGGTATAATAACCACATCACTTATACCTAAAATTGATTTTGATAAAGAAGAATAAATACCAGAATCAATGTCAACCACAACATGATTATAAGCAGTCATATTTGTCAGTAATGATTCATAAAAAGATAATAATTCTTGTTGCTCTATTGTAACTTGATTAGATGTATAAAGGTCTAATCCAGGAAATACCTTTATAGCATAATTAGGTAGTTCCTCAAAGTTTAAAGAATCATTTTTTAACATTTTTACAATGTGAGTTAAAGAAGTGGAAGCATCTCCTGTGTTCTCTTCTCCTAATGCACTAGCTAAGGATGGGTCATTAAAATTTAGATGTGTCAAACAAATATTCTTTCTCTGTGTTAATGCAAGAGCATGTGCAAGCATTAACGCAACAGTAGTATTTCCAGTTTGTCCATGAACAGGACTAATCACACTAATATTCATGCTTTCAACACTCCCTTTTTCAATTGCTGATTAATATAAGAAGAAGACAAACCAGTAATAGTGGAAATAATTGTTGTCATTTCTTTTAAAAATTTTCCTCTTTTGATAGGAACTAATTCTCTCTTTTGAAACATTAACTGTAATATGTCCTCCACCGCACTAGCCTGAGGTATCTTAATTAATTTTTCTTGTGGTAATAATTCTATCTTTTCCACCGAGCATGCTGTAAAAACAGGAATATCATCCAAGTCTAAATCCTCTAAATTAAAAGCATAAAAATCATGACTGTCCAACAATACAGCTACATCTAATTTTAAAGGTAATTCATCAAAAACGTCATAAATGATATACTCATAGGAATCAATATCATATTCATCCTCTAAATCTTCTATATCACAGTTAAAAATAACAACATGAATATCATTTATCTCAAAATCACTTAAATGCTCTTCAGATAACATAAGATATTGTTTGTTTTGTGTAAAAAATACTGTTCTTCCTAAACCACTTAATACACGCATTAAAGTATAAACAATGTGCCTTTTATCAGAAAAACCTAATAAACCGATATTCAATATCACCATCCCCTTCCTGTTTTATCTATTTCACTTTCTAAATCAGAAGGTACTATTTCAACTGAATTATTAAATGACATCATATCCTCAGTCTTCTGCTCTGCTGAAGTCTTTCCTGGTGTAGATGTATTACCAGAAGTGCTATCATCAGAATCATTAGATCCAGTACTAGATTGTGACATTAAATTTCCAGTAGTACCATCAACTAAACCTGTTTCTTCTGAAGATTCACTTCCGTCAGAAGGTTCATCAACAACTGTATGTGATTGTAAATAAGAATTTGCAGCTTCTACTAATCTAGATACCTGTTCTGATCTTCCTGATACGATAGCTGTGTTACGTTCTTCATCAATTTCTAATCCCTTTTCAAAAGCAGCTCTTCTTCTCGCAATTAAATCTGATTCTGCAATCTGTACAATGTTAGGGTCGATTTCCATAACTGCTCTAACAATATCTGAAACAGGATAATATATTGTTGCCCTCTTTTGCATAGCAGGTTCAACATATGTCGACATATATAGATATGTTCCAGGATTGATAAATGTATCCACCAAAGCACTTTGATATTGATGTATCTCTTCTTCGGTTAATATAAATCTAACAGCACTTCCATAAAAATCTACTGCTCTTTTCTTACTTAAAACAATGTAATCAAGACCATTTGGTGTTACAACACGCAAATCATAGTAATCACCTGCTCTTGCACCAACTGGAAATAAATCTGCTACTACATCAGCATATCTGTCTGTTTGTGTAAGTAGTTCTCTAAAGAATAACCCTTGTGTTAATGGAACGCCTGGCTCTACATCAATCTTGTAAATGCAATTCTTTAAGTCTTCTAAATTTGTCACAAATTGGTCACTGATTTGGGATGTTGGCAAAACCATGGTATCAACATCACTTTTATCAAAAACCTCGCCTGATTTTTTAGAAGTAATAACAGTATAGACCTCTACAACATCTCCATAAGTCTCTATTTGCCAAGATAAATCATCTACTTGTTCTTGTAATTCATCCACTTCTTTGCTTTTACCACGCATTGTAAAAAACAATATCAGTATAATAATTACAATTAATACACCTCCTCCAATCATCGCAATAATACGGATATTTAATTTTTTTAGCATGTTCTAATATCCTCCCTCTGGCATATATATTTTTATATAATCTTCATAAACTAATATCCTACATTTCACTTTCTCTTTTTCTAATTCTAATAGAATAACTCCTGAGGAAGAAGAATAACTTCTTAACTCAAAACCTTGATAAAATAGGGAATAAATATATTTTGAAGAAGATTCTAAAGAAGAATAATAATTATATGGTATATCCTCAATAATCCCCTCAACCTCTGTTGGAAATTTATATATTTCTGTAGTCGGACAAAAAGGAAGATGCAATGCTTCATTGACACTTGATAAATTCTCTTTTAGTTTTATCCTCTCATTTTCATTATTCCTATAAAATCGACCATCACTATATTCAAAAGTCCAATATCCTTTTGAATCAAAATGTTCTTCTATCACTGTTGTAGAAACATTTCCATAAACAGGTACAATAAACAGCAAAAAGCAAGTAGTATAAACTAAAAATTTAGAACGCATAAAAATCACCACTTTCCAGAATATCTGTATTCAGTAATCAAATAAGACATTAAAGCCATAACAGGATACTTGTCACCACCCGTAGCTGCATTAGCAATAGATTCATATTTTTGTCTTAAAATAGAATTTCTTGTAAAACGAACAGGTTTTACTGTTTCTAAAAAGGATTTCAGTTCTGGAACATAGCGAGCTAATTCTTTAGCCTTTTCTATGTAATACTCATCGTCTATAATTCCCACTCCTCTGTTGTGTGCCCACATAAACAAAATAGCTTTTTCATAATCTGAAGTTATCTTATTTGATAAAGGATGTTTTTTCAAAAAAGCATCGTATGTAGCATAAATGATATTTGCATTATCAGCAGGAGACCATCTGTCACCATTTACTCCTGGCTTCCATATAATACTATCTCCAGAATCTGGTCTCTCTCCTAAAGATAACCAACAATCAGAACGTTGTTCACTTGCACCTATTATTCCAAACTCTTCTGGTATTACAGGGTCTACACTTACTCCATAACCAGACGTAATTTGAAAAATACCAATAGAACTTCCATCTCTACGTAAAACCGCAGAATTTCCACCTAAACTTTGTACCTCTTTCCAGTCATAAGATAATAAATAATTAGGGTTTGTACTTGCCTTATTTACGTCAACAGGAAAAGAGAATATAACACCTGGCGAATTATTGGAATAATTGTACTCTACAGAACCTATAGCAATTAACCATAACGGATTCTTTAAAGGTATGTCTGTCTTTTCAAGGTATCTATTATAGATAGACACTAATGACTGATTCAGATACTTTTCATCTTCACTGATTGAACTATGAAAAGTATATTGTTCTAATGATATTTCACTTTCTTCTAATTCAGTGTATAATTCTAAATCTAACTTTTCCACAATACTATCATCATAAACGTATGTAAATTTCTCTTCCTTGTTTTCTGCAGTGTCTGAACTAAATCCACTTAGAATATTTGGCAAAGAATATACTCTATCCTCAGATGTACTACCATAAGAAATTAAACCATACTTATTGTCATTATCCTCTGGAATATTTGACATCAAAGAACTTGTATCCATTTCGCTATATGATAGCATTCCATAACAAGTTACACTGAAAAAAGATAAAAAACATAAAAAAAAGAAAAGCCTTTTCATGAAGCCCTCCTCATTTCACTCTAAAATCCACTATAAAATTTGATATCAACAACGTGATACATGCAAAAAGAATACAAATATTTGGAGGAATAAAAGGAATTACAGTATAAACAACATTTCTTGTAAAATAAGCACATGCTAAAGAAATTGCTAGAACACAACCAAGAACATGACCTACTTTCAATAAACGAACTATAATAGAAAAAACAACAGCATATACTCCAGTTAAAAGTAAAATATTATACCACGCTAATGTAAGAATACCTCCCATCACGCTATAACCTCCTCTACTCTAAAGTAAGTAATTTTATAATTCTCAACAACAATATTGATTGTATATTCTTTATCATTGATGTCTTTTACAACAAAATCTGTATCTGATATCTTTTCTACATTTTTTATTTCCACATTTTGAAAAAATTGTGAGCAATAAAATTGTGTCATAGCATCTTGACTTTCAACAATATTGTTTAGAAAAAATACTTTATCATTCTCAAATGATTCATACAAAGAATCAAATGATTGCGGAAAATCTAAAAATGCTTTCTCTACATCTTGCCCTTGATCTAAATTGGAACAAGCAGAGAAAAATAAAATAGAAAAAATAAGAATATACTGTTTCATAACATTTACCCCCATCGACGTATCAAATACGATATGATATCTTCTGGTTTATTTAATACTAAAGGTTTATACTCAGGTAATTCTACCAATGGAAACCAAAGGGATGGTACACTTTCCTCTCGCTTTGGTTCATTTATCTGCTGTTTTTCCTCTTTTGTCTCATTGACTTGTTGCTTGTTTTCCTCTTTTTTGAGAGTACCTACTTGCTCATTTTTCTTCAATTCTATTTGAGGTTCTTTTTCCTTTTTTAATTCCAATTTTTCCTCTAAAGAATCATCTGTAACATATTCTTCTGGTTCATTATCAGATTGCTTTACTTCATCTTGAGATATTTCTTCTTTAACAGAATTATCCCTTTCTACGCTTGGTATCACCTCCATAATGTGCTTATCTACTATCTTCTTTAAAACGTCAGATTTTTTGCTTTTCTCAATAACAACAGAAATGTTTTCATTTGTAGGAGTTTTTGCTGCTAAAAGGGCTTCTGTTTCCGCTATTAAAACAAAATTTACTTTCTCAGTAGATTGATTCATTGCATCTCTTAATAATTTCGATTCTTGTCCAACAGCAGCATAATCTGTAGCTAAAACAACAAAAGTAGTAATCTTATTTTTCAGCAACTCTCCATTTTGCAAAATATCTAATAAATTTTCTCCTGATAATTCCGATAGTTCAGAACCATCATAAATGTTTTTCAAATGACGTTTAATTTTGCCATATCCAGCAATCATTTTAATTCCCTCCAAACTTTAAAATAATACATAGGCGGAACTATACAATAACATAATCTATACCAATCATTCATCTCTGGATGCAAAGTTGGAATAACGTAAAAATATAATAATTTACACCTCCAAAATATTCTGTAAAAAAAGATGGCTATTCCAAATAATGGAATAGCCATTAACAACAAATACTTTATTTCATTTTGTACAATATTAACATTACATCCATATTCATCTGTTATATTTTCTATCATTAATATAGATTCTAATATGCAATCTCTGCCTGTTGGTAAAAAAACATCATATGGAGGCAATCCGTATTTATATGCTAGTTTTCTCATTGCTAAAAATTTAAACATAGACTTATTCCTCCTCAACAACAGGAATTTTTAACTTCTTCAATATGGATTGTATTTTAAACAATTCTGTCCCAACATAATATTCATTTGTTTTTAAATCTATTTTTGCACTACTTATAGTTGGAACACAGGGGTCTACCACATAGAGTAAATTATCTACTCTCTTGTAACACCATAAATATCTTAATGTTTTGCCATTACTTACTTCAACAATACAATTATTGTCTGCATCTGCCACTTTTATAGTATCTCTTTTTGCTTGTATCGTGATTGCTTCTAAAAACACCTTTCTATCTTTATCATCTATATTTCGAGTATAAAAGTTTCTTGCTGTAATAGAATCAGTATCACTGTTATAATAATTACTTAAATCATAAGAAATATCACCAGAAGAAAAAGATACTGGTAAAAGCAAACTATAATCATATAGCATACGTAAATAGCAATAAGCTAAAGAAAACTTCTCCTCCTCAGGTCTTAATAAACAACTATCAACATAAGAAAATGTTTCATCATCGCTTATAATAGATATCGTTGCTAAACTGGTTAATTTTAAAGGAGCATACAAAATAACATCTCCATAAAATCTTGGAAATTCAACAGTATACGCCAATGGAACTACATGAAATATAGTTTTACTATTTTCTCGCAAACCTGTATACAATTTATATTCTGAAATGTTATCGGAAAAAGGATGTATATTTCGTATTCCCACAGTAATACCCAAAACTACTACACACCCTAATATATTTTTTAATGCTACCATCTTTCATCCTCTTTTCTAAAAGAGCGTGGATTAAAAACAAAAAACAATATACTATCTACAATTAAGCAAATTGCAATAATTAAAAAAAGATGCATATTGGTTATTCCAAATAGATATAACAAAAATATAGCTAATGCCTCAAAAACAAGTAGCATACAAACAAAAATTGCAGTTTGTAATGTTTCACTTACATGAAACTTATGTAAATAAATCAACTCATCACGAACCATAAGATCCATATCTTGTTCATTCATTTCTGGATATAAAACCTCATGGTCTACATTTGAAGTGCCATACATAGATATCAAACTAAAAAGCCTCTTTTCTAAAGATTCTTCATCATAGTTGCCATGTGTAAAAACTTTTATATCCTCCATAGCTCCCTTTACCAAAAGAAAAGCAAAATCATCTTCACCACCTTGTGTATAATAAATAGTATCAAAATTACTTATATCTTCATCTGGAAAATATTTTAAAAAATGTTCAGATGTTGTTTTATTCATTTGATTTTCCCCTTTCAAACAATTTTATAGGGTCTACTTTATTTCCATCTATATATACACTTAAATGAAGATGTGGACCAGTACTTCTTCCTGTGGTTCCAACTTTTCCTATCACATCATACTGAGATACCATATCACCTGTTTTTACATTTATAGATTCCATATGAGCATAAAAAGTTTGAAATTCATTAGAATGAGAAACTAAAACACAATTTCCATAACCATCTCCAAAATCACCTGCTTTTATCACTTTTCCCGAAAATAAACTTAACACATCAGTCCCTTGTGGTGCTGCTAAATCAATACCATTGTGAAATTGATGTTTCTTTTCATTTATAGGGTCTGTTCTATAAGCAAAAGAAGATGTTAAATTCCACACATCTTTTGTAGGTGATTTCAAATTAGCAAAAGAACCAATATCTGGACGTAATTCAGCATTACCTATTATTTCTTCAAGCTCATGTATTTTATCAACAGATTGATTAATTTCATCAGTAGAAGTTTCACTTAATGTATAATTTTCTATTGAAAATTTTTCTCGTGTTATAGGGTAAGCATGATATTCCATAAGAGAATTTCTATAATCATTTTCAGCTTCAAATATTAGTTGTAAATCAGCATTTATATTTACTAAAGATTGCAAATATTTTTTATCAGTATCTAATTTTCTAACTAAATTTTTCTCCTGAAAATCTAACATATTCGCAACTTCTTCTGTACGCCTAAAATACTCGTCTTTAACATATTCATTCTTTAGCTGTTTGTATTCACTCCTTGCTTTTTCTAACTCTAACATAAAACTGTCCATGTCAATTACTTCTGTAGAAGTACCATACAAATTCAAAACTTCTGATAAAGTATCAGCATAAACAACATTTAAATGTTGAGCACAAATAAAAAAAGACATAATAATAAATATATATCTTTTCATAAAAACACTTCCTAAATTAAATTATATTCTATCAAATAAGCAATGGTTGACCACTCCATAATCGCATTTATCACTACAAATAGAGTTATCAACCATAATATCGAAGAAAATACTGCTTTTACTGACATAACACCCCAACCTTAAACACTAGAAAAACAATCAATTCCCAAATAATGCCTCATAGCTGATTCAACTGATATTTCCATATCATCTTCTCCTTCAGACTTATGAAATGCTCTGATATCAGAAATTGCTGCTTTTTGGCTTATATTATCTTTTTTAAATTCTACACATAAATAAATATCTTCACACAGATGTTTTGTTATTTGAGGCTTTAAATCTTTAATATTCAACCACTTTAATAGAGTCATAACATTATCTGTTGAACATAAAATGTGTTCTGCATAAATTTTTACTTCTTTTAAAGAGTTTAAATCTATATCTCTATCTAAAAGAATATACATAGTATTTAAAACTGAAGTTGCTAACTTCTTTTTGCTTTCTTCCATTTTCATACCTCCTATCCTGTAAAACAATAATTCCATTATATTAAATTAACACTTTAGCATCTTAATAGATTATGGCTTAAATTTAAAAAATATTTATTATATTCGATGCATACTTTTTTAAAAAAATCATAAGAAAAATAATCACTTTCTGTATTTTCTTTCCGAATTTATTGTATAACTTTAATATAAAAAATAACCCTTCTTGTAGATTATATATGTCTACAAGAAGGGTGCTATTTTCTGCAGAGTATTTATTATTTTTCAGATTATATCTATTAATAAAGACACATCTGTATTATAGCATTTAGTCTACAATATCAATAAACTTATTTAAATCAGCAATACTAAAATAATTAGTACCATTGCTGCTTGTATAATCCATGTTTGCTAAAGTATATGACTTTTAAGTTGTTAATGCTACAGTTTTTGTTAATTTACCATATTGAATATCAAATTGTTTTTCTGTACCATTTAACAATTTACTTTTTTCTTTTTGATTCGCTATATAAACCTATTATAAAAACACCTACAAAAAATAAAATCAATAATATAGTTCTAGCATTTGGCAACTTATCTAAAACATTTGGAATACTAAAAAATATACTATCAATTTGTTCAGTAGGAACATGATCTATCAATCTATCTTTCACTTTTATCATCTCCTCATAAATTTTCTTTTAAACCTATTTTTCAGTAACATCACTCGTATCTGATTTAGTTGACTTATCTAATAAAGAAAGCACATTGTCTACTTTTTTTATTGTTTGTTCACTTACTCCACTGATAATTTTATTGAATATGTATGACACTATAACAGCATCATCAGCAAAACCAACGCCTAATAAAGTATCTGGTATCATATCAATAGGAGAAATTAAGTATCCTAAAGCAGATAATATTAACACTTTGTCTTTTATATCTATCTCTTTAAAAGAATACATCAATATCATTACTTTTCGAAACATCCTTTTTCCAATTTTTGAAAAGATACTGTACAAATATTGCAAAATGCTATTTGGTATTTCTTGACTTTCCAATTCTTCTTGTGAGATATCGCATTTTGAAGAATATTTTTGCAAATTTGTTTCAAAATGCTTTATAATGTCTTTTTGTTTTGGCATATTTTCCATACAATTCATCTGTTCTGCTGAATCATTAATTTCAAGTAATTTATCCTCACCACAATTTGCACTGTTATACTCCTCCTGTTTAGATTTCTCAAAATTCTCTTCTATGAGAGAATCAAACTTACGCCAAGACTGATACAAATTTTTCAAATTAGTATCTTTTTCTGAATTTTCTAAAGAGTTATCCACAGAATTTTGTGAAAACTGTGGATAACTCCCATCTGATTGTGCATAGCTTTTCCCTACATCATCTAAAAGCTCCTTATCAATCAAGGTTTTTACATCTTTTTTGGTTTTTGAAAAAATATTCATTCTCATATCATTCATATATAAATTCACTCCTTATAAATTGTTTTCTTTTTGATAATAAAATACAATAATGCTAAAATCATAATACCTATGACTGAAATACCAAATAATACAGGCATTACAGATTTTTTTGTTTCGTCTATGGTCTCATCAGTAACTTCTTCTATTTCACCTTGTTTTTCAGCCATAGAATCAGTAGTCGGTTCGGGTAGATAAGTCAAATCATCAAAATCATCTTTTTCAAATTCTTCTTCATCTTGAAAAAAATCAGCTTCCAATGTTGAATTTAATTTGTAAAAATCATAGCTTACTATTTTTTCGTCTTCTGCTAAAGAAGCATTAAACTCATCAATACTTAATAATACTAAATCTTTCTTAATTTTTTTCTCTAGCATGATGACCCTATTATCAACTATTTCTCCTGTCATTCCATAAGGTGCCTTATAAACTTTAATATGAATCACTGCATTATCTGGTAAATAATTCAATTTATATTTTCCTTCAAAATCTGTAACAGATATAGAATATTCCTCTCCTGTATCATCTACAGCTACAACACCTACACCAGATAAAGCCTTTCCAGCAGAATTGCGAATATATCCTATAATAGCTGCATCATAAAAATTTGTATCTAAAGAAATATATTCTGGTTCTTTTGTAGTTGAAACAGTAAAAGCTGTCATTTTACCAACAGAATTATTAATAGCAGATTTATTCCTTACAAAATAATCTCCACTTGGTAAACTTAATTTTAAAATACCATCCTCATTTGTTTTCATTACTGAAATAATAGAACCATCTTCGTTATACAATTCTAAAACAGCATTTGGAATAGCTATACTTTCTGCATTTAAAACAGAAAAAATAGTATACTTAAAAGCAACATTTTTTTCAATTAGTACCTCTGAAAATTTTCCATCTTCTACGTAAAATGTAACAGGTTGTACTAAAAGCTCATATGCTGAATTTGTAAAAATCTCTTTTAATTCATACTCTCCTGACTCTAATTTAATATTAGAGCATTTTCCAGTCTCATTAAAACCTATTTTTTCAACCACATTACCATTTTCATTTATTACTTGAAATATACTGCCTGAAACAGGTGCACCTGTCGAATTATCTTTACACAAAAAAGTAACAACAGCAGTATTAGGATTTGCTTGAGATGATATTTTTACAACCTCACCATTTCCTTTTATTGTTATTTCTTTTACTGAATTATCTAAAGAATATCCATTTGCTGCTGATTTTTCAGATAATCTATAATTACCTACTTTAACTGTAGAAACAGCTACACCTTTTTCATTAGTAGTAACAGTATCAACTAAATTTCCTTTCTCATCTCTTACTTCAATAACTGCACCTACAACAGGTGATTTTGTAACTGCATCAAATTTTGTATATTCTATTGTTCCCATACTATTTTTATTTCCTATTACTAATGTAGTTGTTAT
>OFHA01000668.1_pt1 | contig 28629 bp, 22 predicted proteins | sample 1521891 | NCBI WGS metagenome assembly OFHA01 (sample SAMEA3504089, study PRJEB24116) | mouse gut metagenome | biome: mouse gut; feature: mouse-associated habitat; material: faeces | place: Denmark | collected 2011
CCGCCGCTGCCTGTCATAAAAGGATGGCGGGCGCGGCCAAAGGCTGAATGGTCTTTTCCCATCACAAACTGGCAGTAGGAATAAGGCTCTGATTCCCGGACCTCAATGCTGTCGTTCTGATAACAGGGACAGAGGGCGTCGTAAAACTTCATGGCCTTATCTCCCCGGCCCAGCATACACTCTGCCGCCCAGGCCCAGGGATTGGGATGGGAGAAAATGGAACCGTTTTCTTTCAGCCCCGGATAAACCCTGGTAACAAATCCAATGTCGTCGTCCGGCTCCGTATAGGAGGGTGCGTTCAGCATCAGCCCGTAAGGGGTAAACAGATACTGCTCCACACTGTCCATAGCCATCCTGCCCTTGCTTTCGTCTGCCGCACCGGAAAGCACCGCCCAGGCGTTGGATTCCAGATGTACCTTTCCTTCCCGGTCCTCTGAAGTGCCGATTCTCTTCCCGTTTTTCGTTACGCCCCGGATAAACCACTCTTTATCCCAGAGCACCTGATTGCAGACTCTGTGCACCTGTCCTCTGATTTTCTTATATTTTACCACATCTTCTTCCCGATTGAAATACTCTGCCAGTGTAATAAAATGTCCCAGGGCCCAGTAATGGAGAAATGACACCATGGCGCTTTCTCCGCCGCCCAGATTCAGGCAGTCATTCCAGTCCGCCCGGAGACCTTTGCAGATTCCGGAAGCTCCCACCTGCTCCGCGGAAAAATCCAGAATACGCTTCATATGCTCATAGACCGTTCCCTCACCTCCGTCGGCGTAAGTAACTGTCTGGTCTGCAAACTCCACCTCTCCTGTCTCCCGGATATATTCTGTAATGGCAGGTATCAGCCAGAGGGCATCGTCAGAACAGGCGTCCTCGATTCCATGAACAATATCCGCCTGAGCTGCACCGGGAATCACCGTAGGAGACTTGAAAGGTTTTTTCTTTTTCTCACGGTCCGGGTCAAACCATTCGGGCTGGAACAGGTGCAGCCCGTATCCCCTGCCGGTCAGGCCCCTTAAAAGCCCCACAATCCGCTGTCTGCATTTTTCAGGATTGGAATGGGGTATGGTCATGGCGTCCTGAGCCGTATCCCGGTAGCCAAGCCCCGTTCTTCCGCCCACCTCCACAAAGGAGGCAAACCGGGAGAACATAATGTTTACTTCCGCCTGGTAAAGGTTCCAGGTGTTACTCATAGTATTCATTCCCTGGCTGGGCGTCTGTATCTGAAGTTTTGCAAATTTATCTTCCCAGTAGTCTGCAAGCTGCCGGTAAACCTGGTTCACGACAGAAAAATCAGAATATTTTTCACGGATTTTCCTGCCTGTTTCCCGGTTTCCTTCTCCCAGCATGAAAACCAGCCGCACTTCTTCTCCCGGCGCCAGCGTCAGATCTTTCTGCAGGCTGCCGCAGTGGTTATTGCCCAGTTCCTGAGAGCCGCTGCAGCGCCCCTGCTCCACTGCAATGGGATTGTCTTCTGTCCGGTAGCCGCCCAGGAATTTATCCCGCAGACAGTCATATCCGTCCGGCTCAAAGCTGCCGGTAAAATACTGGTACCCAAATTCTTCGTAGAACAAATCGTGCTCAATAATTCCATCCTCATAAGAAGAACCGGCACAGTAAAGGCTCATCTGGAAATTCTGGTTATCAATCATCACATGGTGAAAGGAAAATTCCAGATAGGAGAACACCGAGAGCTTCCGCTCTCTGTCCGTGGTGTTTTTCAGCTTCACGTCCCACAGCTCCACCGGATCGTCCATGGGCACCACCAGCGTCTGGCTGGCCTCGATTCCCTTATAACCGCACTCATACACCGAATAGCTCATACCATGGCGGCAGGAATATTTCCCTGTGTCCAGAGGCTTTCCCACCGGCTGCCAGGAAATGCTCCAGTAATCTCCGTCTTCTGTATCCCGCAGATACACATAGTGGCCCGGACGGTCCATGGGCACCGCATTTCCCCGGAATCTGGTAACCCGGTGATATTCCGGAGACTGGTAAAACAGATAGCCTCCGGCTGTGTGGTTTACTACCACGCACATGTCCCGGAGGCCCAGATAATTTGTCCAGGATACGGGCAAATCCACCCGGTCAATTACATATTCTCTTTTTTCATCGTCAAAATGTCCATACTGCATAAAAATACCTTCCCTTTTCCTCTGCTTCTGTTCTATAATACCCTTAAGGTGCTTCTGACGCCTTAAACATATTATAGAACATGAGAAAAAAGAAAGGTATTGCCAGGTGTGGCATAATTTGTCTTATATTGGTATGAACATTTTCACCAAAGGTGCTTTTGACACCCTAATCCTGTTAAGACAAAAAACAGGGAAATTCCATATCATCCGCAGCTTGATTTTTCCACTCCGGAATCTTATAATATAACAAAATAACAGTTCACAATGGGCCGGAATTTTCGGGGAAAGGAGCATATACGATGAACGCTTTACCAGCAGAAGATATGCGTAACACATACCTGGAACATTCCATGGTAATTCACAACTTCGTTATAAAAATCGGAAACCAGATCAAAGACAGCCTGTGCCGTGTATTCGGCGACAGTGTACAGTATCAGTGGCGTGAAAATGACGATAAGATCATCATACCTGACGTCTCCATCATCTGTAATATGAGAGACCGGAAAAATATATCCTTTACAGGCATTCCCCGCTTTGTCATGGAAGTTCTTTCTGATTCCACGGAACCGTACGACAGAACTGAAAAAATGGAAATTTACTGCAAGGCAGGAGTATCCGAATACTGGATTACAGACTGGCGTAAAAAGCAGGTTGAAATTTATATGTTTGACTGGAAAGAAGACGGTTCCTCCTATCCTTATCTTTATAAAACCATCACGGAAGCAAATAAAGAAGAACTGCAGCTTGTGATGTTTCCGGATTTTAAAATCACCTTTGATGAACTCTTTGATATGGGATAACCAGGATTTTTCAGGGGCTGTCGCAAAACAACGGCTATGTACAGGATATGGTTTCAAACTCTACAGGTTTCTTCCATATACTGTATATAATCTAAATTTTGCAACAGCCTCTTTTACAGTATTCACCCTTTAAATAAATTTCATAACTCTGCACCTCTGTCTTATACCGGTACAGGTTCGGTTTTCCTACCCCTCCCACTCTCTGGTAATATCTTTCAGCCAACGGAAGCTCTTATAATGGCGGTACACCACAGGAATTTTCCAGAATTCATCCAGACAGAGGATAAAATACACTGCCATGGGCGGCAGTTTCAGCACAAAAGCCGATATAAATCCCAGCGGCACGCTGATAACCCACATCACAATAATGTCGCAGATCATGCCGAACCGGGAATCCCCTCCCGCCCGGAAAATACCTGCAATCAGCAGGGTATTCATAGCCTGTCCCACCACATAATATGCGCTTATCAGAAGCATGAAATCCAGATACCCGCTGGCCCGCTCCGTCAGAGAGAAGAACATAAACACCAGAGGGCGGATCAGCAGCAACACAATCCCGGTCAGTATGCCCACTGCCAGAGTCACCAGGCAGGAGCGTCTGGCGTCCCGTTTCACTACTTCCAGTTTTCCCTCTCCAATCTCGTTTCCCAGAAGTACGGAAGCCCCGGCTCCCAGAGCAAAACACAGAATGGTACAGAGATTGCGTACAGTGGAAGCCACAGAACTGGCCGCCACCACATCCGCGTTCATATGGCCCATAATAGCCGAATACAGGGAAAAAGCCACGGTCCAGGCACAGTCGTTAATCAGTGCCGGAACAGCATACTTAAAAAAGTCCTGGAACAGCAGCTTATGGCGGCCAAACATGATTTTAAGGTCTATGGAAAATACTTTTCCCCGGACAGCATCCGCAAGACACAGCAACAGTTCCGCAATACGGGCTGTCACCGTTCCGATGGCAACACCCATCACTCCCAGCTTCGGCGCACCGCCGATTCCAAAAATAAACACTGCGTTCAGTACAATATTCATAAGCAGCGTCGTGGTGCTGATAAGGGTGCTTAAAGGCGCCCGCTCCATACTGCGCAGCGCGCACAGGTATACCTGGGAAAAGCTCATACAGATATAGGAAACGCCGATAATCCTCAGATACCCCGCTCCAATGGAAATCAGCACCTCATCGTTGGTATAAATCCGCATAAGAGCCGCCGGAACAGTCAATGCTCCCACTGCCAGAACAGTGGTAATCACAAAAGCAATTTTTATGGCAATTCCCATGACAGCCTGTATGGAATTGGTATCTTTCTTCCCCCAGTACTGAGACGCCAGCATGGTGACTCCGGAAGAAATTCCGAAAAAAACGCCGGACAGAAGAAACTGGAACTGATTGGCCAGAGATACCGCCGACAGCTCAGTCTGCCCCACATAGCCCAGCATAAATACGTCTGCGGAGTTGACCGCATTGGTAATAAAATTCTGAATGGTAATCGGTATCACCAGCGACGCCAGTGCATGATAAAAACGCCTGCTCTCTGCTTTCATGTTTCCTCCTATACGTTAAACCGGAACAGGATCACATCACCGTCTTTCACCACATACTCCTTGCCTTCCAGACCTACCAGACCCTTCTCTTTTGCCGCCGCAAGAGAACCGCAGTCCAGCAAATCCTGGTAATTTACCACTTCGGCCCGGATAAATCCACGCTCAAAATCAGAATGGATTTTCCCGGCAGCCTGAGGCGCCTTTGTGCCGTTTTTGATGGTCCATGCCCGTGTTTCGTCTTCACCTGATGTTAAGTAACTGATGAGCCCCAGAAGGCTGTAACTTGCTTTAATCAGCTTCTCCAGACCGGATTCCGCAAGGCCCAGCTCCTCCAGAAACATGGCCTTTTCCTCCTCGTCCAGTTCTGCAATTTCCTGCTCAATCTGAGCGCAGATGACAAACACCTCGCAGTGTTCTTCTTTTGCATTTTTCCGCACTTCCTGTACAAATGCATTGCCTGCTCCATCGTCAGACAGCTCATCCTCCGCCACATTTGCCGCATAAATCACAGGTTTTGCGGTAAGCAGGTTATACTCTCTGAACCAGCCTTCTTCATCTTCGTCTTCCAGTTCAAAGGTTTTGGCCAGCTTTCCATCTTCCAGATGGGCCTTTACCCGCTCCAGCAGATTCAGCTCTTTTGCCAGGGTCTTGTCCATCCGGGCGCCTTTGCCTGTTTTGGCAATCCTCCGCTCCAGAATCTCAATATCAGAAAAAATCAGTTCCAGATTGATGGTTTCAATATCCCGTACCGGGTTGATGCTTCCATCCACATGGACAATATTGCTGTCTTCAAAACAGCGCACCACATGGACAATGGCGTCCACTTCACGGATGTTGGAAAGAAACTGGTTGCCCAGCCCCTCGCCTTTGCTGGCCCCTTTCACCAGTCCGGCAATATCCACAAATTCAATGACTGCCGGCGTCACCTTTCTGGATTTATACAAATCTCCCAGCTTCTTTAACCGTTCATCGGGCACAGTTACGATTCCCACATTGGGATCTATGGTACAAAAGGGGTAATTTGCGGATTCCGCTCCCGCTTTTGTCAGTGAATTAAATAATGTACTTTTTCCTACATTTGGCAAACCTACGATTCCCAGTTTCATTTCCTGCTATACCTGCCCAGAAATCCTTATATTTAAAGGGTTTCTTCCTTTCTCTATATTTTTACTGCACAAATTACCACACAATTTTTAAGACACTTTCTATCTTCTCTGCCTCTTTGAACTGCATATGGATTACTTTGATTTCTCCGGGTTTCTCTTTCTGCCTTTTCCGGATTGCAGCCGCTCCTTCTGTTAAAGGTACATTGCGATAGCCGGACCTGCTTTTTGGCTTCCTCAGCTCACCAACGCTGTATTCCGGCAAAAAGAGTTTGATACGAACTGATATTATAGCATATTTCCTGACATTTGGGAATAAGCAAATTGAATTTTATGCCTTTCATACTGCCAATAATCTAGGGAAACACTGATTAATTCAAGTATTTCCTGATAATGTGCTGTAAAACTCTAAATGAGCTATATATCCTCCTGGATTGATGTTAAAATAATATCAATTCAGGAGGATTTTTTTATGACACGAAGAAGAAAAATGGATTCAGAACGTAAAGCGTTCATCAGCAGCTTACTGGAACACTATAAACCGAAAGATGCACAGGACATCCAGGATATGCTCAAAGATTTATCAGGGGATACTCTGCAGGGCATGTTGAAAGCTGAAATGGATGAGCATCCTGGCTATTCCAGGTATGATTACAAAAACAATGAAACTGACGACAGCCGGAACGGTTACAGCCCTGAAACGGTTACCTCATCCATGGGAACCATCGACTTGGATATTCCAGGAGACCGGAAAGGCCATTTTGAACCAAAGATCGTGAAAAAGAACCAAACCGATATTTCAAATATCGAAGATCAGGTGCTTTCCATGTATGCAAAAGGAATGACAACAGGAGATATTTCAACCCATCTCAGGGATGTTTACGGAGTGGATGCATCTGACGAAATGATCTCACACATGACTGACCGCATCCTTCCGGTTGCGAAAGAATGGCAGAATCGTCCGTCAGAGAGAAAATATGCCATTGTTTTCATGGATGCCATACATTTTCATGTTCGCGAGGATAACCGTACAGTGAAAAAGGCTGTTTATGTTGCCACAGGTGTAAAATTAAATGGAAAACGGGAAGTCCCTAGCATGTGGGCTGGCGGTAATGAAAGTGCAAAATACCGGCTTTCTGTACTCAATGAGATAAAAAACCGGAGTATAGAGGATATCATGATTGTATCAGTGGATGGTTTAACAAGATTTGGCGAAGCCATCCATGCAGCATTCCCACAGGCAGAGATTCAGAGATGCATCGTACATCAGATCCGTTACTCTGCCAGGTTTATCTCCCATAAGGATCTGAAGCCATTTATGGCAGATTTAAAACTGGTATACAAAACTGACACCAAAGATCCGGCGCTTGCAGCATTGGATGAACTGGAGGAAAACCGAGGAAAGAAATATCCTGCTTCCATCGCATCCTGGAGGAACAACTGGTCACAGCTGTCCGCCTGTTTTAAGTATCCATCCGAGATTCGCAAGCTGATCTATACGACGAATTCAATTGAAAACTTTAATCGTCAGCTGCGAAAAGTCACCAAATCCAGGACCATATTCCCTACGGATGATGCACTTTTTAAGCTGCTTTATCCGGCAATGATGGAGGCCACCAAAAAGTGGACTGGAAAAGCATTTGACTGGGGCCGCACCCTGGATCAGTTATGTATCTGTTTCGGGGACAGGATACAGCCGGAAGATCTCGAATAAGCAAAAATCCCGCAGCATGTCAAGGGATTTTTGCTAATACATAGACAGGGGGCTGAACAGCAGAACTGCCATTCAGCCCATCACATCTTAAATTCATATTTTATAAACCTACGATTTTATCATCAATCTGAGAGGTTTACACAGAATAATTTACCGACTATATCAAATAAAATGTGTTATCCAAACTAATTGTATAATCTAATATTTCCCTTAGATTTCATACCGCTTGTGATAAATAAAAATAGTCCTGTGAATAAAAAAAGAAAGAGTTAGCGCTGAGAACACACAATACCATTTTATTTCATCCAAATAAGTAATACTAATAATACTGATAATACTGCCAATAATCATTGTATTAACTATAATAACAAGAGCACTTTTTCTCAATCTATGTTTGGCTGAATCTTTCCTATTTAGAAACAAATTATCCAGAGAGTAAACTTCACTAAACACTTTCTTATAATTAATATCAAAATGCCGTATTAGATACTCTGTAATATTCTTAATTTGTTTTAAATATCTTTCAGAAATAAAACTCTCAACAATATACGCATTATAAATTACAATTCCAAATAACAAAATAATTACAAGCGCAAAAATAATCCATCCAAAATAATAACTAATGGCATTTTTTATCTTTTCTACAATTATTCCCATAACCGATATTGGAACACCAACAAAAATCATATAATTATTTAATATTTGATTTCTTTCATCCAATGTTTTTTTATAATATTCCCAAAACACATCATATGCGTGTAAGGCATATTCAATACATTCTTTTTCTCTTGTTTCCATATACACCATTTCTACATTTTCAATCACATGTTTTTTCAGTCAAACATCTCATTTGCCAAGTCCATGAAACCTCTTGAATAATTCATTTTATATATTATAAAATAATTATATTTTATAATTATTATTCAACCATGATTTCTGTCCATTTATCTATATAATCCCTCGGACTTATATTTCTATATTTAATTACATTATAAAAAACACATATAAACATTATAATATGTGCACCAATTTTACATATTTCATAAAAAGATAAAGTATTACTCCAATTTGTCTTTAAAATAAATAATACACTCACTGCTAAACTAACTAATATAAATGGAAAATGCCATGAAATTATCCTAAAATGATTCATTTCATTTTTCTCTTTATATTCCATATGTCGTGTTTCCCAGTTAAAACCATTGCCTTCATGGAAAACTTTTAAATAAGCCCCTATTTTACATATACCTTGCATCTTATTTAATACAATTAAATAAGCAGGTATTATAACTATAAATGATAATAAAATAAAAATTGTATCTTCTTGTGTCAATGAAAATGCAACATATGTTGCCATAAATACATAAAAAAAATTAATTGTATTATTGACCACACTATCTAAATGTAATATTTCTTCTCTTAACATTAAATATTCTTCTTTCATCTCCAACCCCATCTTCACTTTCCCCACAATGTAAAACACAAATACATAAAACATTTTATTATATATATAACCAATCTATACGTCGAAAATTGTCGAACATCGTAAAAAAACAAAACACACCAGACTTTTACATCCGGTATGCCCTGATTTAATATCTTTTATACACATCTTCACGATTATCTATATTTTCAATTTAGATTAAACAAATTTTTTCATCAATCATACTATAATATCAGGCAATCACCAATACGCAAACGATACAAATTATGCCCACTCAGCTTTTTGATATCTGTCCCATCCGGTAACTTATAAATTGCCTTATATAATCTTAATCACTGGCTTTTGTCCTGTTGATACGTCCTTGCTTTCGGTCAATCATTTCCTGTAGAATTTCTTCGTATTCATTGATGATTTCAGACGTAGCACAGGCTGTTATTTTTCCATTGACTATAGAACTGAGAATTTTTTCCGGGAAATCCACCAAAAAACACACCCGATATTAAAACATTTGTATCTGCCACCGTTCTCATGTCCTTTTTTTCCTTCTTGAAGACTTAATAATATCATTGTTCTATTCAGACAGCATTATACATTGTCTGGGTTTTCTCCTTATCCGCTTTCATTCATGAGTAACAAATATATAAAGCCACCATTTAAGCCTGCGAGGACAAACGCATGGCTTTCCCATCCTGTTTCAGATCAATCCTACTGATCTATTTTTTCAATTGAAACTGCCGGTATTGTAACACTGGCCCCGAAGGTAGATTCATAGGTAAAGAGCCCAATAGATGTTCCGTATATGGTAATCACATCCCCTTCCAAAACTCTGGACGGAACAATCCCCTTGTCATACTCACCAAGAAGTATAAGAGCATAATCCGAGTCTACGGCAAACCTTATCTGCACAAAGTCTTCACCATCCATTGTCTGAATAACCGTGCCTGAAAACTTTATCTTTTTTCCCGTATAATCGTCAGGTGTTCTTGCCAGCTGATCGTATGTAATTCCTGTCTCATACCCTGTTTTTTCTTCCTGCTCCCTTTGCGCCGCTGCTTCCTCCGCCTTCTGCTTCTTTTCTGCTCTCTGTTCCTCTAATGCCCTCTCTGCCTCTATTGCCCTTGCTTCCGCCTCTTTCTGTCTTAACCCCTCATATTCTTTCATTATTTCCTTATATTCCGCGTATTCTTTTTTTACCTTGTTCATTTCCGAGGAAATCTCTCGCTTTTCCTTTGATATTTCCCTGTTTTCCGCCTTCAGTTTTTGATTTTCCTCTAAGACAGAATCATACTCCTCCTGTGAAATGCTATTCTCATTTCCACATCCGGACAGCAAAATACATGTACTGACAAGAACTGCTATAAATTTCTTTTTCATATTATTCCTCCTTTTGTTATATGTCCCAATTAAGAAACCATCCAGCTATCTGAATTTCTGTCAAAAGCAGGTATACCCTCTTAGCTCCCCTGTCCCCCAATCCTGAAGGACTCACTTTGCCGCGTCAGTACGCAAAATTATTTAAGATTATTTATCTGTTATTCTCTGATTCTGTCAGGTTCCATCAAATTAATACCATTCCAGTCATATAATCACCTGCTTTCTTCGTGCTGTTTATATGATAATCTGATTATACCAGATATGCAGTTACAGTGCAAATTCTTCAGGGCCATATGTCATGGAGCTGCAAAAATTTCAAAATTCCATCAGCTTATATTCTTCCATTTCCGGAATAAAAATATGTTCAAACGTTCAGTCCCTGGATTCCACCACCAGCAGCACCCCATCCCGAAAGGATATTTCCGCCTGTTCTTCCGTAATCTCATTACTGACTCCCAGAGAATGGTAACATTCCAGTGTATACCCGTCCAGCGGATATTTAAACCCGGTGAGCGTAAGGCCTGTTACCTGAGGGGTAAAGGGCAGAAGAGACACATAATTCCCATACTGTTCTTCTTTTTTCAGCACCAGCCCTCTGTTGATCATGCGGATTCTGTTATGCGGATCCAGCAGCATACAGTCCACCCCCTGCTCCATGGCCATCCCCAGCAGATGGATATTTCCCATCATATGATCCACCCGGGTTCCGGTGGCTCCCATAATATGTATGGTTGTGCAGCCCTGGCTGATGGCTGTGCGGATGGCAATTTCCGTATCTGTCTCATCCTTTTCCGGCTGAAACTGTAAGATTACAGGCTTCTTCTGTTCCTTTTCCTGCTGCTTTTTCAAATGTTCCGATTCTTCAGGCTGCAGTTCCGGAACATTTTCTGAAACATCCGTCTTTGGCAGCTTTTTAAAACTCAGAAGGATTTCCGGTTTCACTGAGTCAAAATCTCCTACGATAAAGTCCGGAACCTGATTCTGCCCATAAAAAAATCCCATGCCGGAATCCACAGCAATGGTAATATCACAGGAATGCTGCTGCATATAAGAAGCGGCAAACACTCTGTCCAGATACCCGCCGCTGACAATCAGTGCTTCCATCTCTTATTCTCCCATCTGTTTCAGAAATTTTCTCACATTTTCAGAGATGTCTCCCTGAAAAACTGCATTTCCGGACACCACAATATTCGCGCCGGCCTCCAGTACCTTTCCCACATTTGACAGAGTAATCCCTCCGTCCACCTCGATATCTGTATTAAGCCCTCTGCGGTCCAGAATGCGGCGCAGATTCCGGATTTTCTCAAGCACATAGGGAATAAACTGCTGACCTCCAAAGCCCGGATTTACTGCCATCAGCACCACCATATCCAGTCCGGGAAGCAGATATTCCAGCACGCTCAGATCTGTGGCCGGATTCAGCGCCACAGAAGTACGCACGCCCTGTTCCCTGATTTTCTCCAGAGTCCGGTCCAGATGGCGGCAGGCCTCTGCATGAATGGTAATCACATCGGCTCCGCAGTCTGCGAAGTCCTGAATATAACGTATAGGCTCTTCCACCATCAGATGAACGTCAAAAACCTGTCCGGAACAGGGACGAATTGACCGGATTACCGGCATACCCACTGAAATATTTGGTACAAATGTTCCATCCATCACATCAATGTGAAGATATTCCGCTCCTGCTTCCTCCAGTTCCTTCACCTGCTGGCCCAGACGGGAAAAATCCGCTGACAGTATAGACGGCGCTAAACAGTTCATACATTTTCTCCTTCGATTTTCTAATATTTCTTTCTGTTTTTCAGTTCTTCGTAAAGTATCGTATAATTTTCGTAGCGGGAAAGGCTGATTTTCCCTTCCTCAAGAGCCTGCTTCACTCCGCAGTCCGGCTCCTTTACATGGCTGCAGCCCTGAAACCTGCAGCAGGGCTCATATTCTCCAAATTCCCGAAAATAGTCTTTCAGTTCCTGTGCTTCTATTCCGGTCAGGTCCAGAGAGCTGAATCCAGGCGTATCTATCATATACGTCCGGTCCTGAATGTGAATCAGCTGGGAATGGCGGGTGGTATGCCTGCCCCGCTCAATTTTTTCACTGATAGCCCCTGTTTCCATGGCTGCCTTTGGCTGAAGCAGGTTAATCAGGGAAGACTTTCCCACACCGGAAGGGCCTGCCACCGTAGTGGTTTTCTGATCCAGCACCTGAAAAAGCTGGTCCAGCCCCTGCCTGTTCACAGCACTGGCAAAGAGAATACGATAGCCGCAGCTCTCATACATCTGCCTGAGCCTGCGAAGTTCCTCCTCTTTTACCAGATCCTGCTTGTTAAAACAGATTACCGTTTCCACCTGCTGCTGTTCCATCATAATCAGAAACCGGTCCAGGAGATTAAAATTGGGTTTTGGCTTATCCACCGCAAAAATCACCAGGGCCTGATCCACATTGGCCACGGCCGGGCGCACAAGTGCATTGTTCCGGGGCAGAATCCTGATGATATTTCCGGTCTGCTCTTTCTGGCTGATAATATCAATTTCCACATTGTCCCCTGCCAGGGGTTTTATTTTCTCTTTTCTGAAAATTCCTTTTGCCCTGCACTCAAAGATTCCGGCTTCCCTTACATGTACATAATAGAAGCCGGCAATCCCTTTTATAATTTTTCCCTGCATATTCCACTTCCCGCATCAATTCTGTGTAAATGCAATACCGTCTTTCGTGGTCTGGTCTTCTTCTGTGATTTCCGCATCGTCTTCATCCAGATACGTCCATTTCCAGTCAATCACAAAATATCCCTGGCTGCAGTTTTCAATATTGGACACATTTACCGTATAGGGGAAAGAAGTGGCTTTCCAGCTGCTGATTACATCTTCTCCCTCTGATTTATACAGGGTAATTCTGGCCTCCACGCGGCTTGCATTATCCGGAATGAAATTCGGAAGCTCAATGGAATAATTATTCAGCGAATAATATGTGGTGGTTATCTTTTTGCCCAGACTGATGACCAGTGTAATCTGCGTACCTTTTTCTACTGTTTTTCCAGGGGTAAGGCTCTGGCTGATTACATTACCCTCCGGAATATCGTCTGCATAGTCGGAAGATGTGCTTACCACCTCAATGCCTGCCGCTTTCAGTTCTTCTCTGGCCTCTGCCTCCGGCTTGTTCCGCACATCCGGCACCTGGAAAGTTTCCCGGCCCTTACTGAGCATTACAGTAACCGTATCGCCTTTTTTCGCCTTTCCTCCCGCATCCGGGTTCTGGGATATTACCTGGTCATTGGGGATGGAGTCGTCAAACTGGTAATCGAACACAGGTACCAGACCGGCGCTGCGCAGGGTGGATTCCGCTTCACTTTTGGACTTTCCCTTTACATCCGGTACGTCAAATTCTCCCACACCGCTGCTGATTATTACCCGTATGGTGGTATTCTTATCCACCATGGCTCCCTGTTCCTCGCTCTGGGACACAATCTGGCCTTCCGGATATTCCTCGGAAGATTCTTCTCCGCCTTTCTCAATGCCAAGCTGGATTTTCTTCAGCTCCTCCATTGCCTCGTCGTAAGTGTAGCCTTTCAGATCTATCATTTCCACCTTTTCGGACTCTTCTTCCTGCTGTGTCTCATTTTCTACCGGTTTCTTTTCTTCTTCTTTTTTCCGGTCGCCGAATTTAAACAGGCCCATAAAACTGCCGCCGATATACACAATAATCATGACGATAATAACAGCAGCCACAATTCCCATAATGGTCACCGCTTTTTCCATTTTGGGATTCAGAAATCCCTCGTCATCTTCCTCTTCTTCCGGTTCTTCTTCGTCTTCCTCTTCTTCCTCGTCCTGGTAATAAATGCTTCTGGTCTGTTCTTTGATGCTCTCCACCTCATCGGGTTTCATAACCCTTGTTTTATCCTGCTGGCCTAAAGGCACCATTACCACAAAGTCCTCATCCGGGCTGATCAGGGCCTTTTTCAAATCCATCAGCAAATCACTGATACTGTTGTAACGCCTGTCCGGACTTTTCTGGGTACATTTCAGAATAATTTTCTCAATGCTCACCGGCAGACTGGGCGCATAGGCGCTGGGCACCACCATTTCCTCCTGCAAATGCTGGATGGCCACCGCCACCGTGGATTCTCCGTCAAAGGGCACCCGTCCGGTTACCATCTCATACATAACGATTCCCAGGGAATAGATATCGCTTTTTCCGTCAACAAATCCATTTCTGGCCTGCTCAGGAGAAGCATAATGCACCGAACCCATCACGTCAGAATTGATGGTATTGGTATTTGCAACTCTGGCAATGCCGAAATCCGTCACTTTTACTTTGCCTTCTGTGGAAATAATAATATTCTGAGGCTTGATATCCCGGTGAATAATATGTTTGTTATGAGCTGCTTCAATGCCCCGGCCTACCTGAATGGCAATGCTGACAGCCTCTTTAAAGGAAATCTGGCCTTTTTTCTCGATATATGTTTTCAGGGTGATTCCTTCCACATATTCCATAACAATATAATGGACGGAATTTTCACTTCCCACATCATAAATATTCACAATATTCGGATGTTCCAGTACCGCCGCAGACTGAGCTTCTGTCCGGAACTTTGTGACAAAGTTCACATCCTCGGAAAATTCCGGTTTCAGTACCTTGATTCCCACAAAGCGGCCAAGGGTATGGTCTTTCGCTTTGTAGACATCCGCCATTCCTCCGGACCCTGCTTTTCCCACTATTTCATATCTGTCTCCCAGATAGATTCCCTCTTTTAACATGCTTTCACCTCACCTGAAAATGGTTCTGTCAAAATCACTGTGATATTATCATTTCCGCCATATTCATTGGCAGCATCTATCAGCTCCTGCATGGCTTCCCCAATGTCCTGATTTTCATTTATAATCTCAAAAATTTCATCATCTTCCAGCATATCCGTCAATCCGTCGGAACACATCAGAATCCTGTCCCCGTCTTTTAACTCCACCTCAAAAAAATCCACCTCAATCTCCCGGCCTCCGCCGACGGCTCTGGTGATAATATTCCGGTCCGGGTGAATTCTGGCCACTTCCGGGGAAATCTCCCCTCTGCGCACCATCTCCTGCACATAGGAATGATCCCTTGTAATCTGTTCCATACTATTTCCCAGTATATACAGGCGGCTGTCACCCACATTGGCCACGCACAGTTCTCTGTTCTGCATGGTTGCCACTACCACAGTAGTCCCCATACCTTCCAGATCTATATCTGTCCGGGCCTTTTCCATCACTGCCTGATTGGCCTGTACAATTGCTTTCCGAATTACGGCCACAGGAGAAACCTCGCTGCTGGTTCTTACCGCATTTACAATTACTTCCACGGTATATCTGGAAGCATAATCTCCCGCATTGTGGCCGCCCATACCGTCTGCCAGGATAAACAGATTCGGCAGATTCCCAACCGGTGTTTCCGAGATGTACATGTAATCCTGATTCATATCGCGTCTTCTTCCTGTATCTGTTCCGGAAAAAGTCCTCATACCTCTCCCTGCCTTTCTGAAAATCCTTTTCTCAACTGTCCACAGGCCCCGTCTATATCCCGGCCCATTTCCCTTCTTATAGTAACATTTATTCCATATTTTTCAAGTTTATTTTTGAAATTCAAAACCATCCGGGGTTCCGGCTGACGGTAATTCCGCTCTTTGACGGGGTTGACCGGAATCAGATTTACATGACAGTTAATTCCTGCAATCAGCTCCGCCAGCCGGGCTGCGTCTGCTTCCCTGTCATTCACACCGGCCACCAGGCTGTATTCAAAGGTAATTCTGCGTCCTGTCTTTTGAAAATAATCCCTGCACGCATCCACCACCTGATGAATCTCATACTTTTTAGCCACCGGCATCAGCGCCAGCCGCTGCTCCTGAGACGAAGCGTGAAGGGAGAGTGCCAGTGTAATCTGCAGCTTTTCTTCTGCCAGCCGGGCCATATTCGGCACAATTCCGCAGGTGGACACCGTAATATTGCGCTGGCTGATATGCATTCCTTTCTCATCCGTCAGAAGCCGGATAAATTTCAGAAGATTCTCATAGTTATCCAGGGGCTCTCCCGTCCCCATCACCACCACATGAGACACCCGCTGACCTGCAGCCCGCTGAATCCGGTACACCTGGTCCAGCATTTCCGAAGGGGTGAGGTTACGCACCAGCCCGTCCAGCGTGGAGGCGCAGAATCTGCACCCCATGCGGCAGCCTGCCTGAGAAGAAATGCACACACTGTTGCCGTGATGGTAACGCATAAGGACACTCTCCACCATATTTCCGTCATCCAGTGCAAACAGGTATTTCTCCGTCCCGTCCACTTTTGAGCACTGTACTGTTACCTGCCTTAAAGTCACAAGGCGGCAGGTGTTTTTTAAATCTTCTTTTAATTTTTTTGAAATATTCGTCATTTCATCAAAAGAAGCCGCCTGTTTCTCATGTATCCAGGAATAAATCTGTTTTGCACGGAAGGGTTTTTCTCCCAGTGATACCAGATATTCTTCCAGTTCTTTCTGATTCCATGACTTGATATCTTTCTTTTCCATAAATTACATTCCTGTTTCAGCCCTCGTTTCTATCCGGATTTTCCGCTTCCGTACCCTGAAATCTCTGACTGTCTTCTTTTTTTCTGAACCTGGCCAGAAAAAATCCGTCGTTCCTTCCCTTCTGAGGCAATATCTGCTGCTGCCTTTCCAGACAGAATTCCGGAAATTCTGACAGAAACCATGCGGTATTTTCCTCATTTTCACCAGGATTGATGGTACAGGTACTGTACAGAAGGATTCCGCCGGGCTTTACATACTGCCGCACCACTTTCAGGATTTCCCGCTGCAGCCCGGCCAGCTTTATGCATTCTTCTTCTGTGATCCGATATCTGATATCTGCCTTTCTGCCCAGTACACCCAGTCCGGAACAGGGCAGATCTGCCATGACAATATCTGCTTTTTCTGTTTTGTCTCTGTCCGGTATTCTGGCGTCTGCCTGCACCGCCTTCACATTGGAAAGGCGGCTGCGCCTGATATTTTCCTGAATCAGAGATACTTTGTACTCCGTCAGATCTCTGGCTTCCACCTGTCCGGTTCCCTCCATCAGTTCTGCCGCATGAATACTTTTTCCTCCAGGGGCCGCGCATACATCCAGCACGAAAGAACCTTTCCCAGGGCTGGCCCACAGAGCTGCCTGCATGGAACTTAAATCCTGCACCTGAAATTTTCCCTCTTCAAAGGCAGGAATTCTTTCCAGAGAATCATAATTTTCCAGAAACAGGACGCCGGACCACTCTTTGTCTTCCCTGACAGAAATTCCCTGGGATTCCAGTTCTCTTATCAGGTCTTCTTTTGTGGTGCGCCATGGATTTACCCGAACAGTAGTGGGCATTTTCCCGGAAAATGCTTCCAGAAATCCTTCCACTTCTTCCAGGGAATAAGATTTCAGCCACAGTTCCAGCAGCCACCGGGGCATGGAATAAGCCACAGACAGATACTCCATGACGTCTTTTTCCCGGTCCGGCAGAGAAATCCTGTCCAGATTCCGGCTGATGTTGCGCAAAACCCCGTTTACAAATCCCTTCAGGCTGTAAAAACCTTTTTTTTGGGCCAGCTTCACAGCCTCATTGCAGGTAGCGGAAGGAGGAACAGCGTCCATAAATTTCAGTTCATAGACACTGCTCCTTAAAATACATCGGATCACCGGCTTCATTTTATTTATTTTCACGCTGGAAAACCGGCTGATTATATAGTCCAGCAATATGAGATTCTCCAGTGTCCCCTGACATACACGTTTGATAAAGCTCCGCTCCTGCTTTTCCAGATAGTGGTATTTGTTCAGAGTATCCCGGATCACCACATGGCTGTATGCGCCATCTTCCATAACTGCCAGTAAAATTTCCAACACCAGCTCTCTGCTGTTTACGGTACTGCTCATTACTTCCTCCGGTATCAGATGCTTTCTTCTGAAACATCTGTCATTCGTTTTAATCGTTTCTTCTGGATGCAATCAGAACCAGACGCAGAAGCTGCAGAATCGAAGCGGCTGCTCCTGCCACATAAGTCAGCGCTGCCGCACTCAGAACCTTCCGGGTGCCCCGCAGTTCCTCTTCTCCCAGAATTCCGGTTTCTCCCAGAATCCGTATTGCTCTTCCGGAGGCGTTAAACTCCACCGGAAGGGTGACAAGCTGAAACAGAACTGCCAGTGAAAAACAAAGGATTCCGATATTGACCAGCATCGTTCCGGTATTGCTGGTAATAAACAGCCCGATGATAATCAGAGGCCATGCTGCAAAGGAACCGAAATTTGCCAGGGGTACAATGGCGCCCCGGACAGTCAGAGGCCCATAATTCTGCTGATGCTGAATGGCATGGCCGCACTCATGGGCTGCCACTCCCACCGCTGCCACAGAGGTGGAGCTGTAGGTGCTGTCCGAAAGGCTTAAGGTTTTATTTCTGGGATCATAATGGTCATTCAGATTTCCGGAAATATGCTGGACAATCACATCATGAATACCTGCTGCATGTAAAATGCGCTCTGCAGCCTGAGCTCCTGTCATGCCTGACATGCTCCTGACTCTGTCGTATTTGTTAAAGGTTGTTTTCACTCTGGCAGAAGCAATCAGACAGATAACTGCACCGATTACCACTAAAATGTAGGTTGGGTCAAAATAATATCCATAATATGGCATATGCAACACTCCTTCCTGTACATGAAATTCTGTTCATGGTTAAGTTTTACAATGACAGGCCTGAGCCCTCTTTCTGCTGTCCGCCCAGGGATTTTCCCGGCTCCAGAGGAAATCCCCGGAGAAATGCATCCGCTGTCATCCGCTTTTTCCCTTCTAACTGAACTTCCTTCAGTGCAAGGATTCCCTGACCTGTCTTAACATGGATGGCATTCCCGGTGACTGCTGTGACAGTTCCCGGCTCTGCCGCCTCAAAGGTTTCTTCCGGTTCTGCAAGGGCTGACTTCCAGACTTTCAGCGTTTTACCGTCTAACTGAGTGTAAGTGCCGGGCCAGGGACTCAGCCCCCGTACCAGACGTTCCAGTTCACAGGCCGGTTTCGTCCAGTCAATGTTTCCGAACTGTTTTGTAATCATGGAGGTATGGGTGGCTTCCTCATGATTCTGAGGGATATACTCTGCTGTTCCCTGCTCTATGGCTTCCAGCGTCCGGACACACAGCTTTGCTCCTGTCTCTGCCAGACGGTCAAACAGGCTTCCTCCTGTTTCATCTTCCCGGAGCACAACTTCCTCTTTCAAAATCATATCCCCGGTATCCACCCCCTGGTCCATACGCATGGTGGTTACACCAGTCACTTTTTCACCGTTGATCACTGCCCACTGAATGGGGGCTGCACCCCGGTATTTCGGCAGCAGGGAAGCATGGACATTGACGCATCCGTACCGGGGCATTTCCAGTATTTCTGCCGGCAGTATCTGGCCAAAGGCCACTACTACCATAATATCTGCATTTTTTTCTCTCAGATACTCCACACACTCCGGCTCCCTGATTCTTGCGGGCTGGTATATTTCCAGACCATGGGCCAGCGCCGCTTCCTTCACAGGCGGAAACTGCATGGCTTTGCCGCGCCCTTTTGGTTTATCGGGCTGAGTCACCACCAGAACAATTTCATGGCCTGCCTGTATCAGATGTTCCAGCGTTCCCACGGAAAAATCCGGTGTTCCCATAAAAATCACTTTCATTCCATCCAGCTCCTTTCCAATGTCTGTGCTATGCTTCTTCCTCTTCTTCCTCCTCCACTTCATGGAGAGGCCCTTCTACCTTTTCCACATACATGCGGCCTTCCAGATGGTCTATTTCATGACAGAAAGCCCTTGCCAGAAGCCCCTCTCCCTCCAGTTCAAACCGCTCCATGTTCTCATTCCAGGCTTCAATTTTCACATAATTGGGTCTTGTAACCACACCGGCCTTCCCCGGCAGGCTTAAGCAGCCTTCGTCTCCGGTCTGTTCCCCCCGGCAGGCTGTGATCCGCGGATTAATCAGAATAAGGGGGCCCTCTCCCACATCAATCACTACCACACGTTTTAAAACCCCTACCTGAGGCGCCGCAAGGCCCACACCGTTTCCTTCATACATGGTCTCTAACATATCTTCAATCAGTTCTTTCATTCTGGGAGTTACCTCTTTTACCTCCCTGCATTTTTTCGTCAGTATTTCATCGCCCATCTGGCGGATAGTCCTCAGTGCCATGTTCCTTCCTCCTTTTTTAACCCTTTTTTAAAATCCACTCATGGGATTAAAGTCAAACTGTATCACCATATTTGCAAATTCCCGGTGAGTGCTGACAAACCGTTCCAGTACGTCCTTGATTTTTACCAGTTCCTGGTAGTCTGCATGTTTAAAATATATCACTTTTTTATAAATATCCTTCACCTTTGCCACAGAGGCGCTGGCCGGCCCTATTACCGACAGTCCCGATATTTTTCCGTCTTCCTGCGCCTTGCGTACCTTTTTGCTCAGAAGCTCCGCGCTTAAAGCTGCTGTCATCTCATCCCCGGAAGCCACCAGCATTACCATCATATGGCCGCAGGGAGGATAATTCATCATTCTGCGCAGTGCAATTTCCGTCTCATAAAACCGGACGTAATCCTGCTCTTTTGCCAGTTCAATACAGTAATGCTCCGGATGATACGTCTGAATCACCACTTCTCCGGGCAGAGCGCCCCGGCCTGCCCGGCCCGCTGCCTGGGTCAGAAGCTGAAAGGTACGCTCCGCCCCGTGATAGTCGCTGACATACAGGGACAAATCTGCTGCCAGTACCCCCACCAGCGTCACATTGGGAAAATCATGGCCCTTGACAATCATCTGGGTGCCGATTAAAATATCTGCTTCCTGATTTGCAAAGGCTGACAGGATTTTCTCATGGCCTTCCTTATTCCGGGTGGTATCAAAATCCATCCGCAGTACCCTTGCTTCCGGAAATTTCTTTTTTACAATCTCTTCTATTTTCTGGGTGCCCGCTTTAAATCCGCTGATATATCCGGACCCACATTCCGGGCATACTTTTGGCGCTGCCTCCTCATGGCCGCAGTAGTGGCACACCATTTTCCCGTTGTTGTGCTGGCTTAAGGCCACGTCGCAGTGAGGACATGTGAGCACATGGCCGCAGGCCCTGCAGGACACAAATCCCGCCATTCCCCGGCGGTTGATAAAAAGCATAATCTGCTGTTTCTGTTCCAGCCGGTCTTTCATCAGCTCCTGAAGCCGTTCACTTAAAATAGAACGGTTCCCCTGTTTTAATTCTTCCCGCAAATCCACAATCTCACACCTGGGCAGCGGCTTTTCTTCAATTCTTTTTTCCAGCTTCAAAAGGATGTATTCCCCTGTCATTCCCCTGTAATAGCTGTCAAGAGAAGGCGTGGCAGAACCCAGCACCACGCTGGCTCCCGCCATTTTTGCCCGCTCAATGGCTGTTTCTCTGGCATGATAGCGGGGCAGTGTCTCGCTTTTATAGCTGGTCTCGTGTTCCTCGTCTATAATGATAATCCCAGGATTTGAAAATGGTGTGAACAGGGCGGAACGGGGGCCGATCATCACGTCCACATCTCCCCGTTTTGCCCGTTCAAACTGGTCGTAACGCTCTCCTGGGGACATTTTGGAATTCAGAATGGAAACCCGATCTCCAAAGCGCTGATAAAAACGCATGACGGTCTGATAAGTCAGGGCAATTTCCGGTATCAGTACAATCGCCTGCCTGCCGCTGGCCGTCACTTTCTCAATTAACTCTATGTAAACAGCAGTTTTACCGCTTCCGGTCACACCATGAATCAGCCAGGTATGATGATGTCCCTGTTCAAATTCCTGCCAGATACGGTCTGTAATCTCCTGCTGCTGCTCATTCAGTTTAATGGCTCTGTTCTCTTTTTTCATTCCCTCAAATGGGTTCCGATACATCCTCTTTTCTTCCACATGAAGGATTCCCAGCTCTCCCATGGCCCGGATAACGGAAGCTGTCATATTCAGTTTGCCTGTTACCACCTCATAAGGCAGGGGGCTCTGTTCCATCAGCGCTCCCAGAAGCCTGGCTCTTGCTTTGTGGTTCTTTTTTTCAAACAGGGCAAGCTGTTCTTTCGCCTGTTCACTGCTCAGTTCCAGTACCACAAAACGCTGCTTTTTCTCTTTTGCCTTCTGTTTGACGGGAAGCACTGTTTTCAGTGCGTGGTTCATGGTTCCCCCGTAATTTTTCCGCATCCAGCCCGCCAGGGCAATTAGCTGGGATTCAATGGGGATACTCCCTTCCACCAGGCCCTCAAGGTCTTTTATTTTCGCAGTATCATACTCCGGCGTATCCGTCAGTTCCACCACATAACCTGTGGTTTTACGGCCGCCGGCTCCAAAGGGAATTTCCACCTGCATCCCCACTGCAAGTTTCTGCTGCAAATGCTCCGGTACCCTGTACTGAAACACTTTATCCAGTTTTTCATGAGAAATATCAATTACAATATTGGCATATTCTGCCATCCCTGCATCACCTGTTTTCTTTTTCCTGTGCCAGTTCATCCAGAACTTCCTGAATCAGCACGCGTTCATCCATAGGGTACTTTTTGCCTGCAATCTCCTGATAATCCTCATGGCCTTTTCCTGCAAGCACAATGACATCTCCCGGCTGGCCATGCACAATGGCATATCTGATGGCCTCTTTCCGGTCAATAATTTCCACATACGCTCCGCTGGTTCTGGCCATCCCGGTCTTAATGTCGTCGATAATTGCCTGAGGCTCCTCAAATCTTGGATTATCGGAAGTGATAATGCTAAGATCCGCCAGTCTGCCGGACACCTCTCCCATCTCATAGCGGCGCAGCTTCGAGCGGTTGCCGCCGCAGCCAAAAACGGCTACCAGTCTGTACGGCTCATATTCTTTCAGCGTCGCCAAAAGGCTCTCCAACGCCATCGCATTATGGGCATAATCGATCATCAGCGTAAATTCTTCGGATACCTTCACCATTTCAATCCGCCCCTTCACATGGGCTTTTAAAAGCGCCGTCTGGATATCCTCCGCCGATACGTTAAAATGCCGGCAGATAGCCACGGCAGCCAGCGCATTATAGACACTGAAACGTCCCGGTGCGGGCATCTGGGCATGAAAATCCATCAGCCCCTTCACATCAAAGGCAACGCCAAGCTCGCCCGGATTTTTCACAAGGGAAAGATGCTCCGCCCGAAGCGCCGCCTCCTCCTGAAAACCGTAAGTCTCCAGCCTGCAGGTATATCCCTTCAGCACCTGTTTCCAGTGCTTATCGTCACAGTTGATAATACCTGATTTGCACTGCTGAAAGAGCAGCCCCTTACAGCGGGCATACTCTTCAAAATCTTTATGCTCGTTGGGACCGATATGGTCCGGCTCCAGATTTGTAAAAATTCCAAGTTCAAAGATAAAGCCCTGGGTTCTGTGCAGCATCAGTCCCTGAGAGGACACTTCCATAACACAGATCTGACAGCCCGCATCCAGCATTTTTCTGAACGTCTCCTGGAGCAGATAGGACTCCGGCGTGGTATTGTGCGCCGGGATATGCTCCCTGCCGATGATTGTCTCTATGGTACCGATCAGCCCCGTTTTATAGCCCGCATGTTCCAGAATGGACTTTACCAGATAAGTCGTGGTAGTCTTTCCCTTTGTCCCCGTTACGCCGATAACTTTCAGCGTATCCGCCGGATGCCCGAACCAGGCGGCGGAAATAAACGCCATCGCGTATCTGGTGCTCTCCACCTTAATCACCGTGATATCCGTTTTTTCCGGCAGTTCCACATCCTGTTCCACCACAAGCACCGCCGCCTTTTTCTGCGCCGCTTCCGCCGCCTTGCTGTGACCGTCAAAATTCGCCCCTTTGATGCAGATAAACAGACAGCCCTGGGATACCTTCCGTGAATCCATCTCCACCGATGTCACTTCCGTATCCACGCTTCCCCTGATACAAGTATATTCCAGTTTTTCTATTAAATCCTTACAACATGCCATATTGCCATACCTCTCTTTTCGTTTTTCTTTTATTGTATGTTCGTCGGAGGCACAAAGTCATATTTTTCATGCAGGCATCTTTTTTACGGACTTTGAAGCCATCCCCATAACAGCCGCTTCTCCCTGCGGACTGTCTCTTCCTGTTATCATATCACAATCTTCTTTTTCTGACAATTTTGACTGTATATTCCTGTAAAATTGTTTTTTCATTTTTTTCTTTTTTCTTTCTTTTTTCCATTTTCTTAATTTTCCTCACAAAATTTTCATCTGGTGAACACAATTTCGTCACATTTCCCGTTTATAGTAAATAATGATAGTTGAAGCGATTCACTATCTCCCCCCCTCATAAGTAAAAAACGCCTGGCTTGTCCGGGCGTTTTTTACTGATATCATCCGTTATTCTTATCTATTTCTCTTCTTCCTGTTTTATTCTTAATTTTTCCATAAATGTATTCCGATCCGCTGTCGGAATTTTCAATGCGTCCATCGCCTGTTCCGCCGTCAGTTTCAGGGTGCCCATCAAACTTTCTATGGCTTGTCTTCGCCCGATTTCTATGCCCCTCGCTTCCCCATCTTCCCGAAGAACTTCATCATAAACTTCCTGGTTAAACTCATATATCCCCATCTCCACAATCTCCTCCCTGTTCTCTTTAAAAAACTCCGCAAGGATACCTTCGGAAATACATTCATCCACTGCCTGACGTACCGCCTCTTCCGCTTTCATCCCGAATCCTCTCTTGTTACGGGCTTTCTCTACAAATGTCGTATACCCGCTCAGGCTCTCGCACTTCTCCAGAAGTTCCCTGTTATACCCCGGATTGATATTAAGGACCGTTACCTTAAGCTCCAACTCCGGCTCCGTTTCCTCCCTGCAAAACAGGTCCGAGAGCCTGTAGCTCTGCCGTTCCGGCTGTCCTGCGGTTCCGTTATAAAAAACAACAAACTGCGGCGTCGGAATCTTCACCTTCGTTGTCCGGTGCAGCCTGCCCGGCGGCGCGATCTTCTTTAATTCTTCCGCAACATAGTACAGATCCCTGAGCGGCATATTCGGATTAACGCTCGCCTGCTGTTCATACAGATTCAGCCCGGAATCAATCACAAACGCCGCGTCGTTCCTGATCTTCATGCAGATCGCTTCCTCCAACGTGACAACTTCCAGTTCCTCTTCCTTCCTGTAATCCGTCCCGTTCATCGCGTTGTACAGCGACAGCAGATTCTTTCTGTCCCGGTACAAAAGGCAGAATACATTATCCTTGTGGTTCCTCGTTACATTTGACATACTTCTTTCTCCTTTCCCGCAGGAGAAAGTACATAATACCTTATCGACTCCGTTTCTCCCGCTTTTCAATTGAACTGGTTTTGAGTTTCAACGCAGGATTTGAACCGCTGCAATGCAAGCGGCGATACGGGCAAAGAGTCACGCGTTTGCGGCTCCCCATACCGATAAGATACGGCAAAGTGCCGTCTGATAGACAGTCTCAAGAGTAAGACCATATATGAAATAATCTGCTTTTCCTAACTATAACATGTTTATAGTATATTTTCAATACTTAATTTAAAATAATTACGCTCCGATATAACAACCCGGTTATTGTTCATTATCACCGAACATAACCCTGAAACATATAATAGGAAAAACGGAATCTGTCTATGAACCAACATTACAAATTTATCAATTCCCCGCTGCCCTACGCTTATGACGCCATGGAGCCCTATATCGACGAAAAAACAATGCGGCTGCACCATGACCGGCATCTGCAGGCGTATATCGACAATCTGAACAACATACTCTGCAAATATCCCGCCTTCCAAAACTGGACGCTGGAACAGCTCATTTTAAATGTGCCAAGCCTCCCGAAAGATATTCAGACCGCTGTGAAAAATAACGCAGGCGGTGTTTTTAACCACCGGTTTTACTTTTCCAATCTTGCCAATCCGTCTTCCCTGCACCCTGAAGGCGCGCTGTGCGAAGCCATCGAAAGAGAGTTTGGCAGCTACAAAGCGTTTCAGAACTGCTTTAAGGAGGCGGCACTGTCCGTATTCGGTTCCGGCTATGCATGGCTTGTTGTCAACGCCGCCGGAAAACTCTGCGTCACCACCACCGGGAATCAGGATACGCCTCTTCCCCTGGGTATGCTGCCCGTACTAAGCATCGACGTCTGGGAACACGCATACTATCTAAAGCACTACAACCTGAGAGCGGATTATATTGACGACTGGTTCCATGTCGTAAACTGGGATCAGGCCGGCAAAAACTACAGGGACTGTTTTCGTATGATGTATTAAACGCCCCGATATCCTGCGGAATTTACCTCTTTCGCAGGATATCACCCATGATTTTTTTCGATTCTCAGCATAAGCGGCTGCCCTGCTCAGCAATAATTGGTAATCACAAATTCCAATTCCCTTTTTCCCCGAAATTCATTGATATTGGGATAGTAAGTAATGGTCAGCGGCAGACTGGCGGCGGCGCCTGAAAACAGCCTGTCAGCCTCCTCTCCGTACTTCTCCGAAAGAAATTTTACCAGCCCTTCCACATCCCCGAAATAAACCAGCGTAAAAAACCTGCCCTCCTGATCCGCCGCGTCAAATTTTGCCACGTTCCTGTTTTTCCCGAAAATCCGCCCGGAACGAAGCAGGATATCCTTCTGTGCGAACACCGGTTTCTGATTTCCGGTACCGAAGGGCGCAAGACGCTCCAGCTCCCCTATAAATTCCTCCGAGACATAGGATAAAGGCAGGGCGATATCAATATGTACCTTCGGCACAAAATCCTCCTTTGTCAGAACACAGTTCTCGTTCAGCCTTCTTCGCAGTTCCCCCAGCTTTTCCCTCGAAAGCGATAACCCTGCCGCCATCTTATGTCCGCCGAATTTATCAAAAAGATCCTTACAGGCGGAAAGTTCCGCGAACATGTCATATCCTTCTATGGAGCGCCCGGAGCCTTTTACGCCTTCCTCCCCATCCGTTAAAACGATTGTCGGCTTATGGTACCGTTCCCTGATCCGCCCGGCAATAATGCCCGCAAGGCTCTCATGGCAGTCCGGCAGATATAACAGCAGCACCTTATCCTCCCTGTCGGAAGACAGTGCCGTCTGCTCCTTTTTTTGCCGCGCCGTGCTTTCCGTATCCCAAGTTCCCGCTGCTCCCCCGTCTGCCGCCGCTTTTTCCGGCAGGTTCTCCTCCTGCCCCCTGTCCGCAGTCTCTCTCTCCAACAGCCTCACCGCCTGCTTCACGCCCGCTTCCGTCATCTCCTTACGGCTGTCATTCAGACTTTTTAACTCCGCCGCCATCGGCACCGCCCTTTTATCATCCTCCTCCAGCCAGAGTTTTAAGGAAAGCGCCGCGCTCTCCAGCCGCCCCGAGGCATTGACGCAGGGACCTAATATAAAACCGATATGATAGGCATCCAGCTTTTCCCGGTCCAGTCCGTTCACTTCGATCAGCGCCCGCAGTCCGGGATGGGAGGTGCGACGCATCCGTTTTAACCCCTCCCTGACAATGATACGGTTCTCATCCTTTAACTCCATCACATCGCCTACCGTGGCGAAAGCCGCAGGCTCCAGCAGGGCATCCAAAAGGGCTTTGTCCGTCCCAAGCGCCTGTGCCAGCTTATAAGCCACCACCGCGCCGCAGATCCCCGGAAACGGATAAGTCTCTCCCGGCTGTTTCGGATCGATCACCGCCTCCGCAGGGGGCAGATGATATGCCCTCTCCCCGCCCGGCGCGCTTTCCGTAAAGGGCACCTCATGATGGTCCGTCACAACAACCTGCATCCCCAGTCCGTTTGCCAGCTCTATCTGGGACGCCGCCGCAATACCGTTATCGCAGGTGACAATCAGTTCTATACCATCTTCCGCCGCCTGCCTGATCAGATGATCGTTCAAACCGTAACCGTCCCTGATCCGGTGCGGGATCGCCATATCCGCCTCAGCCCCCAGGGACCGGAAAGAGCGCACCAGAATATAAGTGGCACAGACACCGTCTATGTCGTAATCCCCGATCACCCGTATTTTTTTGTTCTCCCCGATAGCATCCCGAATAACGGCCACCGCCCGGTCCATCCCTTTCAGCAGTTCAGGCGCATACAGGTCCTCCAAAGAGCCGTACAGATATTTCCGGATATCCTCCTCTCCGCAGACATCCCTGTTGCGAATCAGCCTCGCAAGTACCGGCGATATATGAAATTCCTGCGCTATTTTATTAAAATCCGCTTTCTTCGCAGCTACAAACCAGTTTCCCATCTTTCCTCCCCATTTCATCCATGCTTTTTTCTGTTTCCAACCGGATAGAACATTCACGTTATCCGCCCTCTCTCCCCGAAGGAACCCATTCACTTTCCATCTCCGCCTCAACCCGTATGCGGAAAACAGGGCAGGACTCTTCTGCCCTGCCCTGTTGCTTTATAATTCATTTTATAACCATACGATTCTTACGGTTCCGTTTATTTTGCCTCTTCCTTCTGCTTTATCTTCGTCCGCAGCACATACCACAGCGCACCCGTGATGCATACCGAGGAATAAGTACCGCAGAGAATACCTGCCATCAGCGGCAGCGCAAATTCA
>OFHA01000671.1_pt1 | contig 28557 bp, 28 predicted proteins | sample 1521891 | NCBI WGS metagenome assembly OFHA01 (sample SAMEA3504089, study PRJEB24116) | mouse gut metagenome | biome: mouse gut; feature: mouse-associated habitat; material: faeces | place: Denmark | collected 2011
TTGTCTTATATAATACAATATAAGATGCGGCCAGCACAAGCAGAGCGATCAGCATAAACCAGTTAAATTCGAAGGAACCGATATTCAGGATAAACGCTTTTTTGGCCTGACCGTATGCGACGGTTGAGGATACGTTATCTACGCTTTCCGCAGTATTGATAGCTCTTACAAGTACGACTGCAGCTGCAGGCGCCAGCAGATTGAGAGCGGTTCCAATCAGTGTCTGATCGGCGTTAAATTTGATCGCTGCAATGCCGAGCAGCAGAGAAAAGATCATGCCGCAGACGACACTTGCCAGTACGACGATGAGAATGATTAACAGCGCTGGCATTCCCGCTGGGAGATATTTCATAGTCAGCGCGCCTCCCAGCGCCCCGATTACCATAATGCCTTCCAGACCGATATTGATGACTCCGCCATGCTCAGAAAAGCATCCGCCAAGTGCTACAAGTACCAGCACTGACGCAAAGATTAATGTATACTGTATTAATAATAACATTATGCCGCGCCTCCTTTCTGGATGTTCTGCTTCTCATTGCGCTTATCCAGATAGCTGTTGATCCAGACTTTAAAGAAAAGTACAAATCCGCATAAGTAAATGATAAATGCCGATATCAGATCTGAAATCTGTGAACAGTACATCGTTTTATCTACATAGGTGCCTCCGCTTGTAATATGCTGTATAAAATAGGAAGAGAATACAGCTCCGATTGGATTGGAGCCTCCAAGAAATGCTGCCGCAATGCCGTTAAAGCCCATTGCAGGAACAGATGTCTGCTGAACCATCCACTGTTCGATTCCTGTCAGATAAAAAATACCAGCTCCAAAACCTGCCAGTGCGCCTGCGATTACCATGGTTAGTATAATGTTTCTTTTTTCACGCATACCACAGTATTTAGCCGCGCTTTTATTCATACCGGTCGCTTTAAGCTCGTAGCCAAATTTGGTCTTTTCCAGTATAATCCAGACTGCTACAGCCATTAAAACCGCAAGCGGCAGGCCGATTGTTACAAATTCATTTTTAGAAAAGATCTGATCCAGTCCGGCGTTCGGAAGAAGCGCGCTTTTATTTGTGCTTGTCAGAGGCTTTGTGTAAGGTGTGGATTGTTCTTTCACGGCAGATAGCAGCATATTGACACTGTACAGTCCCATCCAGTTTAGCATGATACAGGAAATGACTTCGTTGACGTTGAAGTAGGCTTTCAGAGCGCCGGAAATACCGCCGGCAGCAGCTGCTGCGACTACTGCAGCGATCAGGCAGACATACCATGGAAGGCTGAACTTTAACCCGCAGTACAGACAAGCGCCGGCGCCTACGACATATTGTCCTGCAGCTCCGATATTAAATAACCCGACTTTCCATGCGAAAAGTACAGACAAAGAACACATGAGCAGCGCAGAGGCTTTTACGAGCGTTGTACCAAAGTATTTTTTGGCTGCGATTGCGCTCGGATAATACAGAAAATTCTTTAAAATCGCGGTGATCGCTTTTGCCGCGCCGCCAGGATTGATAATCAGCAGGACAAGATAGCCGACCAGAAGGCCGATTACAATACAGAGCAGCGAGCCTATAATCGTCTGAAAACCGCTGTTTCTTAAAAGGGATTCTTTTTTTTGTCGTTCTGTGTTCATCTGGATGCCCCCTTTCTCCTGGAACCTGCCATATACAGACCAAGTTCTTCTACTGTTACCTGTTTTGGATCAAATTCGCCGACAATCTCGCCTTCATACATAACGAGAATACGGTCAGATACATTCATGACTTCATCCAGCTCCAGACTGACGAGCAGAACGCCTTTTCCGGCATCCCGCTGGGCAACGAGCTGCTTGTGGATATATTCAATAGCCCCGACGTCCAGTCCGCGTGTTGGCTGTACCGCGATCAGCAATTCCGGATTTTTGTCAATTTCACGAGCGATAATCGCTTTTTGCTGATTTCCGCCGGACATGGCTCTTGCTTTTGTAACCGGTCCCTGTCCGGATCGTACGTCATATTGGTCGATCAGACGGTTGGCATATTCCCGTATTTCTTTCCGCTTTAAAAATCCGAATGAATTGGTAAACTGAGGTTCAAAATATCTTTGGAGTACAATATTATCTTCCAGTGAATAATCGAGTACCATTCCATATTTATGCCGGTCTTCCGGGATATGGCTCATGCCGCTGGTCAGACGCTGACGGATTGGCATATGCGTAATATCCCTGCCGTTCATTGTAATGGTACCGCTTTGTAAAGGCTCCAGACCTGACAAGCCATATACGAATTCGGTCTGTCCATTGCCGTCGATTCCTGCAATGCATACAATTTCTCCTCTGCGCACCTGCAGCGAGACATTATTTACGGCATTATTTTTATGGCGTTTGGAAGCGACGGTCATGCCTTTGATATCGAGTACGACTTCTTTTGGCTGTGACGGCTTTTTTTCCACGACAAAATTGACATCACGCCCAACCATCATTGCGGAAAGTTTTTCCGGCGTCGTGTCTTTGACGGATACGGTTCCGATATATTTCCCTTTGCGGATAACGCTGCAAGTATCTGCAGCCTGCATAATTTCGGCCAGTTTATGTGTGATGAATAAAATACTTTTACCTTCCGCAGCCAGATTTTTCATAATAGCCAGCAGTTCCTGTATTTCCTGAGGCGTGAGAACGGCTGTTGGTTCGTCGAAGATCAGGATTTCATTGTCCCGATAGAGCATTTTTAAGATCTCAGTTCTTTGCTGCATACCTACGGTAATATCTTCGATCAACGCGTCTGGTTCTACTGCCAGTCCGTATTTTTCCGAAAGTGACACAACCTTTTTTCTTGCTTCGTCTTTTTGTAAAAATCCGCCTTTGGTTGTTTCCACGCCAAGGATAATATTATCTAAAACACTAAAACATTCTACGAGTTTAAAATGCTGGTGTACCATTCCGATTCCAAGTTCATTGGCATCATTTGGGTTATTGATGGTTACCTTTTGACCATTTTTTCGAATTTCACCTTCTTCAGGCTGATACAGGCCAAACAAAACGCTCATCAGTGTTGATTTGCCGGCGCCGTTTTCCCCAAGCAGCGCATGAATCTCCCCTTTTTTTAACTGTAATGTGATATTATCGTTTGCTACAATGCCTGGGAATCTTTTGGTGATATTTAACATTTCGATTGCATACTCAGCCATATTTTGCATACCTCCTCTCGGTGTTCAGGATTTTTCGTACACAAAGGAGCAGGACAACAGCACTGCTCCTTTTGCCAGCCCGATTTGCAGTCCATCCTTATTTAATGCTGCCGTAATCTGTTACTTTTATAGAAGTTTCCGGTAAAGCGGTAATATCGTTGGATACTGTTACTTCGCCGTTAAACATCGCTTTTACGAGTGTACGATAATCATCTTCTGTAAAGCCTTCGCCCCACTGTGTGCTTGCGATAGGAAGCTGTACAAAGTTTTCTTCCGGATTTTCGGAAACAAGACCGAGATTGTCGATCTTTCCTACATAATCGTTCCATTTGCCTTCTTTGATATCGCCAAGTACGGTATTTACTGTAGTAGCCAGACCTTTCATAGCGGATGTAACTGTCAGGCCTTCTTTATTCTGATCGATGATCGGAGCCTGATCGGAGTCTACACCGATGACTTTGCCGTCTGCTTTGACTGCGGCTTCTGCTGCAGATGTAAAAATACCGCCGCCGCATGCAAATACGACTTCGACACCTTTTGTACCATACCAGGTATCCATGGCTGCTGTAATATCAGCATCACCGTAGAACTGTCCGCCGCAGACATATTCAGCTTCTACTTCGTCTTCAATGCCGAGTTCCTTTGCAGCTGCGTCCGCACCCTGCAGATAACCATATCCGAAACGGGTAACTGCCGGAACTGACATACCGCCAAGGAATCCAAGATGCTTGTAACCGAGCTTAACAGCCGCATATCCAGCCATATATCCGGAAAGCTCTTCCTGGTATGTACAGCAGTATACATTATCGGAATGATAGTATTCTTTTACATCGTAGTTATCCGGATTATAGTCATATCCTTCGCCTACGCCTTTTTCCAGGAGATCGCCTGCTCCTACGTCGAGCGCGATAAACTTAACGTCCGGATACATTTCAGCCTGTGAAACGACTGCAGCCGCAAACATATATCCCGGGAGAAGCAATACGTTTGCTCCGCCAGCAACTGCCTGGTCGACACTGGCGCTGCGTGATTCGTCGGAGTCGCTGTCCGGTTTATAATAGGTGAACGGTACATTATTGGCTTCCGCCCATGCTTTTCCGGTTTCATAGGTTGTCTGGTTAAAGCTCTGGTCTGTAATATCTCCGGAATCTGTGATCATGGCGATATTCATATCAGAAACGGCCGCGTCAGCGCCATCGCCTTCTGTGCTGCCGTCGTCTGTACCTGTACTTTCATCGTCAGCACCGGCTGCATCGTCAGATGTAGCTGTTTCATCCTTTTTGTCGCCGGCATTGTTTGCGTCGTTACCGGATCCGCATGCTACCATTGAGAAAGCCATCATGCCCGCAAGCAACATTGCAAAAATTCTTTTTTTCATGAATCTTATCCTCCCTTGATTTATTCATATTTGCTGGCTGTATCCGCTGGCGTGCTGCCATGGATTTTATATTCTGCCAGGATTTGCAGTACCAGCCTATATGCCTATAATGACATATGTCCCACATTCCAGATAGGACACATGTCCCTTTTTTGAAATTTAAATAAAATTTCTCTGATATATACAGTTTTCTTTTTTTATTTTTGTGCATTATTACTATTGAAATGATAAGAAAAGAGATATCTGTCCCTTGAATTTGTAACGATCGATAAAAAAAGGAGTGCCAGAAACGGGTATAATTTTTTGCTATCGCGTCAAACTATTCTTATGAAAAGAAAGAAACTGATTGCAGATATGCTGTTATATAATTTTATTGGAATGACGGTTGCCGTGAGTGGGTGGATCTGGGAGGTGCTGATTTTTTTCGTAAAAGATCGCCGGTTTGTGAATCGTGGATTCCTGTATGGGCCGTATTTGCCGGTGTATGGTATTGGAGCGGTAATGTTATCCGTTTTGTATTATAGCTGGAGGAGATGTGGGAAATCGTTTCTTCACAAGAAACATCCGGTCAGGGAAAGTTGTTTTATTTTTTTGTTTGGCATGTGCGGCGGCAGTCTGACTGAATTATGCACGGGATGGCTGCTTTGGCATGTGTTTCATAAAAAGTATTGGGATTATCATGGATACCCGTGTAATATAGCGGGATATGTATGTCTGTATTCGGCGCTTGGATTTGGATTTTTTGCGGTAGTATGGATCCGGTGGATCGCGCCGCGTCTGATGCGTGCATGGGGCAGACTGCGTCCGCCCATGCAGTGTTTTCTTGCCGGACTGTCTGATCTTATACTGGTCACAGACGTTATTTTTGCGCTGATGCTGCCGAACAGCGGAACGAACATTACTTTTTTGTAAAAAGATCCCGGAGAGGTTTTTTTGCGGGCCTGTCTTCTTTTTTTTGCTGTCGGTCTGCTTTCTTTTCTTCTTTTATACGGATTTTTTCGTTTTTACGAACTTCTTTTCTGGCCGTTTTTTCAATATCTTCTATATGATTTTTTGCTTCGCGTACGTTTTTTCGCATGTTTTGATACGGATTGTATAAAAAGTAGGAAATGGTTGCGAAAATGAGTACGCCGACGCCGGCAATGGTTGCGTATGGCATAAAAATGTCATATTCCGGATATTCCAGTTCATAACAGACAAACATTGCCATCATTGTCGGAAACATCAGCAGATATAGCAGCTTGCACAGAAAGCCTGCGGCTTTGCCGCGTTTATGTTCCTGTGCAAGCAGTGCGCCTTCGATTCCGGTATATGCCAGCGCAAATATACAGATTTCCGATTGAAATCCGTGCAGCGCACCGCATAAGACGATGAGTGCCGCAGATAACAGAAATAGTGAAAACGCACTGCCCTGATAGTAGGCATTTTTATATTCACGCATACCTTCCAGCTTATCTTCAGATATTCCGTGCAGCGCATAAATCTGTGCGTTCATGCTTTCTTTAAATTCTTTATTATACTGGCTGGATGCTTTTGTCTGGTCCAGATTTTCGTTGATTTTTTTCTGCAGTCCGTCGATGACCCTTTGCTCTTCCAGCAACTGTACCATCAGCGCGTCCTCATTTTCCTGGCGTTTGCGCATTTGCTGCCGGATATATTCGGTCTTTTGCACGCGCATGCTCTCTTTGACGCTTTTTGTTACTGGAAGATATTCCATATCGTTTATAGAAATACTTTGTTCTTCTTTGCTGTTTTCATCCATAGTTCGGTCCTCTTTTGCATCTGTCTGTACAGACAGTATTATAACATCGATCTTATAGGAAGTCATCCATAAATATCGTTTATACGTAGTGCTGATGAAGATATTTTTCTTTTGTGGCAAGTCCTCCGCGAATATGCCGTTCGGATTTGTTGACATCGAGCACTTTTCTGACCTCTGCGGCTAACGACGGATTTACCTGCGCTAAACGTTCGGTGCAGTCTTTATGTACCGTTGACTTGCTGATTCCATATTTTTTAGCTGCCTGGCGTACGGTAGCGTTATATTGTATGATATAATTCGCAATCTCAATCGCTCGTTCTTCAATATAATTCTTCAAAAGAAACCCCTGCAATCCTTGTTGTTTCATTGTATGCAGGGGTTATGTGTTATATGTCTGTAATATCAGGTTTCGTCTGAATAATCGCAGATTAGTTTTCAGAATCCTGGCTGCAGTGTTCTACTTTAATATTTCGTTCGGTTTGTGCCTGAATGGTGTTTGATTTCATTGCGTCCAGCATATCAAATCCGGTCGTTTCTTTGACGGTTTCCATGGTCTTTGCAAGCAGAGACGGTACGTAGCTGCCCATTCTGGATACGCCGGATTCTCCGCTGCCGCTGTCTATAATCGATATTTTATCGATGGCGGTCAGAGGCTGTGCGACTGCGCTGGCCATTTCCGGCAGTTTGTCGATTACCATCTGAATGACGCCGGCACTGTTTAATTTCTGCATGGCTTCGGCTTTTCGCTCCAGACCTTCGGCTTCTGCAAGAAGTGACGCTTTTTTTGCTTCGGCTTCTGCGTTACCTTTTCTTGCGATTGCTTCGGCTTCGGCTCTTGCGCGGGCTTCGATAGCCTGTGCTTCTGCGGAGGCTCTTGCTTTAATCGCTTCGGCTTCGGCCAGTGCGTCGATTTTCTTTTTCTCCGCTTCGGCCTCTGCTTTTTTGATTTCGGCATACTTATCGGCTTCGGATTCCTGTTCCAGACGTTTTCTGCCGGCTTCTGCAGGTTTTACGACGTCAGAAAGCAGCTGTTTTTCTTTTTCCAGTGCCCGTTGTTCCGCAAGTTCTGTGTTTTTCTGTGCCTGTGTAATCTGAACCTGGATCTCTGCTTCGGAAATTTCTTTTTGCCGTTGCTGGCGAATGAGCTCGGCGTCCATTTCAGCCTGAATCACTTCTTTCTGCGTTTTTTTACGCTGAATATCATGTGCGAGCTCGGCTTCTGCGTTTGCAGTGCTGATTTCTTTCTGATAGCGGGCCTCTGCAACCTGCTTTTCCTTTTCTGCCTGTTTGATGGCAGTAGCAGCTTCCAGCTTGGCCTGTTCGCCGATCTTGATATTTTCAGAAGTGCGCTCATCCTGTTCCCGCTTTGCTTCGGACTTTTGAATTTCTGCATCTTTTTTACGCTGTGCAATCATACCTTCGCCCAGAGCTTCTATATATCCGTTTTCATCGGAAATATCCGTAATTGTAAAGTTCTTAACTTCGAGTCCCATATTGCCGAGTTCGGTACCGACAACTTCCTGTACCTGGCTGGAAAACGCCTCTCTTTTCTGATACAAATCTTCAACCGTCATGGTTGCGATAATCTCACGCAGCTTGCCTTCCAGTACGGCAGTAGCGGTTGACATGATATTTTTAATAATTTCCTGTTCGTTTTTTCCGGTGAACTGTTCGATGGCTGTCAGTATGGCATCCGGTGCATTACGCACCTTGATCACAGCTGTCGTGCTGACCGAAATCGGAACGCCCTGGGAGGACAGGCTGCCTCTTGTATCGACACGTAACGGCATATTACCTAAAGAGATATAATCGATTCGTTCTACGCCCGGAATCACAAGTCCGCCTCCGCCGGTAATTACACGTCTTTTAAGACCGGTAATGACGCCGGCTTTATCCTGAGGCACTTTTTTCCACATTGAAAAAATGGCGATCAGTACCAGGACAATGACAAGTGGAATAGCAATAATTGGTAATAATTCATTTAACATCTTTGGTCCTCCTATAACTTCATTACAATTGCTACGTGATTGGTAATATTGACAATATTTACCTTTGTTCCGGCTGAAATCGCACTGCCATCCATAGATTTTGCAGTCAGGGTAATGATGGAACAATCCTGATCGGAACTTGCCACAGAACCGTATCCCTGTTCCGGAATGGCTATATTTACTACGAAATTCCGGCTGCAGATACTTTCCATTGTGTCTGCCTCAGACTGATGATTTTTCAAAAAACCTGTGATGTTTTGTACGATAAATGCGCCGATATATGCACACACGCCTGCAATCACATGCCTTGTTGCTGCCGGCTGGTCTGATAACAGCATGCTGACACTGCCAAATACCGTAGCTGCCAGACAAAGTGATTTCATAGAAATCGGCAGAATATCCAGATCAAAGTCACCCAGATCCACGCTAAACAGATCAAACGCTGCAAAATCGAAAAAATTGTCTGCTGCGCTGAAAATGATAGACGATAATAATAATAAGATGCCCCCTATTATACAGGTCAGATAAATTGTCTGCACACTCATAATAATTCCTCCTTTCAGGCCGTTCCTATGCCGCTGCATTCATGCAGAACCCTGAAGAGATTCGGACGAGGTTCTGTTATGCAGGCAGCAGGTATACTATTATTTTATTCTCTTTTTAGCCATACTGCAATAAGTTATTGGAAAAAAAAATTCTTTCCGAGAAATATTCTGATAATAACAGATTATTAATATCAATTTATTGACTTTCCTATGGCCCATTGCTAAAATGGTCATATAGTGTACAATCATTTTTGAATCGTAAGATAAGAGAGAGGGATACGTTACATGAAAACGGCATTTATTTCAGGCGCTTCACATGGCATTGGAAAAGCAATTGCCTGTAAACTGGCGTCTCAGGGATGTAATCTCGTATTAAACTGTAAAAACAGTAAAGAACAGTTAGAACAACTGTGCCGCAGGCTCAGTGGGGATTACGGCGTTACAGCACTGCCGCTTATAGGGGATATCGGCGATCACAGCGTCGTTAGTCACATGTTTACGATTGTCAGGGAACGTTTTGAACGGGTGGATATGCTTGTAAATAATGCGGGCATCGCGCAGATCGGATTGTTAAGCGATCTGTCTGTCAGAGAGTGGCAAAGGGTACTGGATACAAACCTGTCATCCGTATTTTATTGCTGCAGACAGGTAATTCCGGGTATGGTACGGCAGCAGTCTGGCAAAATACTGAATATTTCCTCTGTATGGGGCGAAGTGGGAGCGTCCTGCGAAGCGGCTTATTCTGCCGCAAAAGGCGGCGTAAACGCGCTTACAAAAGCGTTAGCCAAAGAGCTGGCGCCGAGCGGGATACAGGTAAACGCAATTGCCTGCGGATGTATCGATACGCGGATGAACGCCTGTTTTGATCCAAAGGAGCGGATAGAGCTGGAAAATGAAATTCCTGCCGGCAGATATGGGACGCCGGAGGAGGTCGCACAGCTTGCCTGGCAGCTGTTATCTGGAAACGATTATCTTACCGGCCAAATTATACGATTGGACGGAGGCTGGATTTAACTTTTACTGTCACTGGAAGGAATGTGATATTATGACAATGGCAGAGAGAATACGTTATCTTGTGAAAAGACATCCGAAAAGTCGACAGGAAATCGCGGGAGATCTGCATATTTCTGTAGACAGTCTGGGAAATTATATCACCGGACGCCGTTGCCCTGACGCTGATATGCTGAGAACTATGGCTATTTACTTTCAGGTATCAGCCGACTATATTTTATGTGTAACATCCGCGGAAGCGGACATTCCGTTAGTGCCTGCAATGGAACAGGAAGAAAGTCTGTTGTGTCTGTTTCGTGCGATGACGCCCATGCAGAGAGAGGTTTTTCTGCATAGCGGTTATGGGATAACCAATTATACTTCGGTCTGGCAGGTGTTTCCGATCATAGAAGTGCCTGCCAAACCAGAAGAATCCTAACCGGTAGTTTTTGCGCCACAAATCAGATCATAGATCTGCTGCGGTGTGTCCACAATGACAGATGCACCGCATTTACGCAGAAAATCTGCGTCCCGAAATCCCCAGGATACCGAAATACAGTCAAGGCCTGCATTGGCAGCTGTCTGGATGTCTACATCGGAATCTCCGACATAGACGGCATCTTTTTTACTGCAGCTGAGCCCGGCCAGAACATTTTCGACCATATCGGGAGCCGGCTTTCTCTGAACGCCTTCTTTTTCACCAATGGCTGCCTGTACATAGTCTTTAAAATAATTCTGACTCAGCTCTTTTACAGCGCTGTCCAGCTTGTTGGATACGATTGCCATCTGGCATCCGGCGCTTTTGAGCTGCTGCATTAACGGCAGGATACCCTGATAAACGTGTGTCTTATCTTCACAGTGCGCAGTATAATATTCACGGAATGCGGACAATATGTTTTCAAAATCGGGATTTGCAGCGCCGTCCGGCAGCGCGCGTTCCATCAGCCTGCGGACGCCGTTTCCTACAAAGCTGCGTATTTCGGTCAGCGTACGGATCGGATACCCGTATCTGTTTAAAGCGTAATTTGTAGCGTCCATCAAATCCTCTAAGGTATATAATAATGTTCCATCCAGATCAAAAACCACGACTGTGTATTTCATTTGTATATTCCTGCTTTCTTTGCTTACTTTTTCTGTTGATAATAAAAGGGACAGTCCAAAGTTACCCGCGTACGATTGCGTGCTGCATCAGATAATCCACCCATAAAGGATAATATCCGGAACTTACATGCAGTCCGTCTGTTGTGTAACCGGGTTGCAGATTACCGTTATTGTCGGCATATATTTTATCAATATCCAGATAGAAAATATTTTGAGAATCTGCCAGAGTCCGGGACGCTTCATTGCGGCTGGCAAGATTCTGGTTATTCAAAGCGCCGGTTAAATCCTGCGTGCCATAACTCATTGGGATGTTGCCCTGAATGTAGATCACAGCATCCGGCTGTGTCTGCCGTACGGCCGTCAAAATATTCTGGTATTGTTCCAGAAACCAGTCGGTATCACCTCTGGATATATCATTGATGCCGATCATAATGTACACTTTGCCAAAAGAATGCAGACAAAGAGCTTCCTGGATAGAAATCATCCGTCCTCCTTCGCTGACAATTCTTTCTGTTAAAATATCACCGATACCGATACCTGTCCTGGCATAATAGGCAGATTCCGGCAGCAGATGACTTTGCATCATACCCACGGTTCTTGAATCACCGATAAATAACGCATCAGAGAAATAATCCTCTGTTACGGCAGTGAATGTCAGGCGTTTTTTGTCAGATTCCTTTTTCTTTTTTTTGGATTTTGCGGTATCTGTATCGGATTTTTTAGCTGCCGCTGGTTTTTCGTCTGATGCAGACGATGTACCGTCATCTGTGCTGGATGGTACAGATGGCTGGTCATTTGCTTTGGACGGCACATCATCCGGGGTATCTGAGACCTGTGGCTGGTAGAGCATCTGCCGTTCATTTGTTCCAATGGAAAGCATTTCTTCTTTTGTGTGCATGTTTGTCTCTTTCGCTAACGTAGCCGTATCCGAGAGAGTAGAATTTGTCTGCACCGTTAAGTGCGAAGCTGCCCGGTCCGCGGAATATGCGTCCAGAGCAAACAAAATGAATGATGTTAACACAATCGTTCCAATGAATCCTAACACAATTCTTTTTGCATTCTTCACCTGTTTCACGCTCTTTCTTTCACCCTTTCTTAAATTCAGGCATGCCTGATTTGTCAGGCATGAACTGGCTGGACAATGACTGCTGTTATGATCATATCATAAAAGGGTTGTCAGATAAAGGTTTGCAGACAAATATGCAAATATTTACAGGGTTATTGACAAATAGTCTTACAATTCTACGTTTCCTGCCTCTATCTGTTACTGGCACCCATTATAAATATTTTTCGGCAGAAAAGAAGCGATTGATTAGCCGGATTTGCATAAACCTTTCAATTTTGTGAATATTGTTACAAAATTATATATTTTTAATTTCGGTTTTTCTACACATTTTTACCGAAGCGTTACGATAAGGCGGTTCCGACAAAATATTTTCATAACGATAAGTACTTAACAAAATTCCCAGCAGGATACATGTCTGCAACATCCCGCTGCCTCCGTAAGAAACCAGTGGAAAATACAGACCGCCCGGCGGCAGTAAGGACAGGTTAATGAGAACATATTCTATGGACTGAAGGATAAAAGAAAGGCTGCATCCAAGTCCCATGATCATACCCAGCTGATTTTTCTGACGTATGCAGATGTGGAGAAATTTTGCGCCAAGCAGTCCGATCAGAGCAATCAGAGCAACAGCAGCCAGTATACCAAACGTGCCTGTAATATAGGTCAGCAGGTAGGATCTCGTAAATTCCACGGGATAATCAGAAACCAGGAGGGCGGTATTTTGGCCAATAAGCTGACTGGAGTTTAAAATATTATGGATGATAGTGCTGATGTAGCCAGCCTCTTTTGCAAATGCATCCGGGTGCAGCCAGGCTTTCAGCCGGGTGATCTGGTAGGGGGCTAAGTGCCCAGTAGTAAATAACAGTATCGGCAATAGCAGGCATCCGGCGCCGCAAAAGCAGAGAAGCCAGGTATATGCCGGACGTTTACCGGATAAAGCGGCAAACCATTCTTTTGTCAGAGCGGTTAAAAATAAGATAAATATAATTACTGTTATATTTATGGCAACTGACAAATGTGCGGATCGGAACGCAAGGAAAATCGGTGCAATTGTATAAAAAAGCAGATTCCACAGCTTTCGCGTCCCGGAGCTTCGCAAGGAATACAAAACAGCGCCGTACACAGGCAGGTATAGATAAAAAAGGATGTCCATGCTGATATAAAAATTTGTCAGATACAAGGATTTGCGTATCTGAAAAACCGGAATCCAGCCGGTTAGCGTAATAAGCAGGAGAAGTAAAATGCCTGTGCAGATATGTCTGGCGTATTTTGCGATTCTTGTATAATCCATCAGATAAACGCCGCATAAAATCAGGAAACCGACTGTGGCATAAATACACTGATTCTGAAAAGCTGACGGATTCGGCTCAGTAGAAAACCGCGTGGTCTGGATCATGTATTCAAGGAAAACGCCGGTGGCACATAAGGCGGCAATAATGGCAAGCATTCCCCAGGCTGGCCTTGGCCGGTGAATCTGATCCAGTGCGATGCCTGTTTCTATCGGGTCGCCCATGTCGGCAACGGCCTTTTTTTCGGCCAGTTCTTCTGTCATTCCGTCAGCCATATAAGATGCTTTTTGTTCCTGAATATGATCTTCCACTTCACGCTGTACACTTTCTCTTGCTCGTTTTTCCCGAATCTGTGCAAGTAATTGTTCCATATAATTTTTTTCCATTTTGATGATCCCCTTTCTTATCCGGTCTTTCTGCGGCGGCAGGTATCGCCACAGGAACCTTATGCAGGCCGGATTACCAGATAAAGTACGTCAGCGACGGCCTGCGCATAGGTCTGCCATTCGGTTTTTTTATCCTGCAGATAGCCGCGCCCATTTTTTGTGATCTGATAATATTTGCGCATTTTGCCATTTGATTCAGATTCATAGGAAGTTACTATTTTTTTTAGCTCCAGAGAATGAAGCAGCGGATAGAGCGTGCCGGCTTTTAGTTCAAATACGTCTTTCGAACGTTGTCTGAGCACGTCGATCATTTCATAACCATACATATCCTTTTCTTCCAGCAGACGGAGAATAAGGATTTCAGTACTTCCTGAGATCAGGCTTTTGTTAATTGTCATATTGTTCTCCTTTCTTCATATATAGATGATCGATGTATAAATATATAATACATCGATCATCTATATATGTCAACAAAAAAATAATAAAATACAGATACGAGCTTTGCAGTACTTTCATACCGGATGCCAGTCCGTTTATCATACTGTTTATGACTCTGATCAGAAACAGTGTGGTCACGAACAAAACAACGGCAATTACAATGAGCATCTGCAGACGGATTTCATTTATAATTGCCGATACGTTTGCGCGCGGCGTTCCAAGAGCACTGGAATGGATCTGACGCTCGCCGGTACGGTCTTTGATCGATGTCAGAATGCGGGTATCTCCCCAAAATATCGTGACATCCATGCCGGTATTATCTTTGATATGATCGACGATTTCAAAAGCGTTGGAAATATTCAGGCCGGTACCTTTCCAGAGATCCCCGTTTTCATCTGTCTGATACGGCCCGTCGTTTCCTGCCTCAAAAATATCCCTGACAGCCAGAGCTGCGGCTTCCATGCCGGCGTAGGCCTGGTCGTAAATACCATTTGCCGTACGATCGGCGGCGAGTATAAATATACCGATTCCAAGCAGAAACACGGGCAGCAGTGCAATTAGCAGGATTTTTGTACGTAATTTCATGATTTTTCCCCCATCATTATATAGTCTGCAACAATAAAAATGCGTAACTGTCCAAAAAGCGGAACAGATATAAAAATACCGTTATTATTATAACAGATAATAATAACGGTATGACTTTCCTGTTTTACACGTAACGCGTCTGATTTTTCACAAATTCTGTTTCTTGTTTTTGGAGGTCAGGAAAAATTATTTAACAGTGCACGCATTGCCTGATAATCCTGTCCCGGATTTTTCTTTTCTGCGAGTTGTACCAGCTTTAGGCCAAGCATCTGGTACATTTGTCTGTCTTCCGTGGACAGACAGTTCAGATGTTTCTGCACGGTAGGGAGGTCGTTACGCTCGACGGGGCCGGTCAGCGCGGAAATACAATCCTGCTGAATGACGTTTTCGATATTCTGACGGATGAGTCCGGCAGCTGCGTTTCTGGCTTCTTCTCTTGTAAAGCCGCATTGCTCCAGCAGCCGGTATCCGGTATCCAGTACTGCGATTACCTGATTACTGAGTATGCTTGCGGCGGTATGGTATTTCGGTTTGTGTTTGCCAGGGATGCGGCAGACGGTATTGCCGAGTCTGGCAAACAGGTTTGTAACAGCTTCTACGGCCGGATCCTGTCCTTCGATGGTAAAGTAGGCGTGTTTTAACTGGCCGAAGGAATCAAAACGGCTGCTAAATGGCAGCATGGGATGGAAAGAACAGCCAGAGGCGCCTGTTTCCGTAATACCGGCAAATGCATCGGACGGAAGCGCTCCGCTGCAGTGGCAGATCACTTTCTCTGCAAGGGATAGCTGCCGGATCTCTTCCCAGACGGGCACAATCATGCTGTCAGGAGTCGTGATAAACAAAAGATCGCTGTGGAAGATAAGATCTTCCAGTATGGGATAGCTTTTGGATCCGGTAAATGCTGCGGCGCTGTCGGCAGCTTCTGTCTGTGGATCGTAGTATCCGGCGATACAGATACCGGATTGTTGTAAATATTTTCCTATGGACCAGCCGACACGGCCGGCTCCGATAAATCCTATCTTCATAAATACACCTTTTCTGCCTGCCCGACAGGCGGTTTGTTGGGGGTTATGGTATGCAGCTGTCCTGGTACGTCGCCGCCAGACAGCATGCAGTTATATATCCGATGACTGACTATGAGTTATTTTGCGGACGATGTGCCAGCTCCAGCATCGTATCGATACAGCGGCGTGCCTGTGTCATGACAGGATCAGGCAGCCGGATTTCCTCTCCGCCGTTTCCCTGTACACAATGCCAGACGTCCATCAGAGTTGTCAGTTTCATATTGCTGCAAATACAGTCTTTGGATAAAGCGTAAAATTGTTTCTCCGGACATGCATATTGCAGATGCTGTACAATGCTGTTTTCGGTTCCGATGATGAACGACCGGTCGGTACTGTTTTTGGCATAATCCATAATTCCGGTCGTGCTTCCGACATAATCTGCCTGTCGGGTAACCTGCGGCAGGCATTCCGGATGTACGAGCAGGCGGGCGTCAGGATGGAGGTCACGCATCTGGCTGACCTGTTCGGCCCGGATACCGGCATGTGCCGGACAGCCGCCGTTTACAAGCTGTATCTGCTTTTCCGGTACCTGGTCTGCCACCCACGCGCCAAGATTGCAGTCTGGAAGAAAGAGAATTTTGGAATTTTCCAGGCTGCGGATAATCTGTACGGCAGAGGAGGAGGTTACGCAGACATCGCAAAGTGTCTTAAGCGCGGAGGTTGTATTGATATAAGCAGCAACCGTATAGCCTTTGTATTGTTCTTTGAGAGCCATAAGCTGATCGGTACTGATCTGTTCGGCCATCGGACAGCCGGCCTGTGGCTGGGATAAAAGTACTTTTTTTTGCGGAGAAAGTATTTTTACCGTTTCGGCCATAAAACGAACGCCGCATAATAAAATGGTTTTCTGGCTGGCTTTTGCCGCCTCCAGGCTGAGTCCGTAAGAATCGCCTACAAAATCAGCAATTTCCCAGATATCGTGACTCTGGTACGCATGAGCCAGAATGCAGATATCCCGTTCTTTTTTTAGCTTCAGGATCTCATCCTGTATGGTTTTTGTCGTATGCATAGTAATACCTTTCCTGACAATTGAGAAACATTAGAAACTGCATAGATTATATAGGAAGGCGTTCGTATTGTCAATAGTTATGTCATGTGTCTTGTCAGATAGATAGTCATGTGCTATAATGTGCGTATTGTTTCGGCGGCAGCGTGCATAAAGCATATCAGTGAAGAAAGAGCAGGTGTCTATGAAGACAGATATTTTAATTATTGGCAGCGGATGCAGCGGTTTATATTGTGCACTTCATCTGCCAGCAAAAATGCAGATTACGATGATTACAAAATCAGATCTGGAAAGCAGCGATTCGTTTCTGGCTCAGGGCGGAATTTGTATGCTCAAAGATGAGGCGGATTATGCGGATTATTTTGAGGATACGATGCGTGCCGGCCATTATGAAAACGATCGGACGTCTGTAGAGATTATGATACGTTCTTCCGGACAGGTGATCAGGGACCTGTTATCGTACGGTGTGGATTTTCAGCGGGAAAAAGACGGTCGTCTGGCGTTTACAAAAGAAGGGGCACATTCAGATAAGCGGATTTTGTTTCATAAGGACATTACAGGGAAAGAGATTACCCAAAAGCTGCTGGAACAGGTAAAAAAACGGCCGAATATCCGGCTGCTGGAGCATACGGTTATGCTGGATATTATCAGCCGGGAGAACCGATGTTACGGGGCGGCTGTGCGCAAAGCGAACGGTATGACAGGAATCATCAGAGCCTCCCGTACCATACTTGCTACAGGCGGAATCGGCGGACTTTACAGGCATTCGACCAATTTCCGGCATCTGACAGGCGATGGGGTAGCGGCAGCGCTCCGGCATAAGGTGGCGCTTTACAATATGAGTTATGTTCAGATTCATCCAACGACGCTTTGGACAGCTGACCAGCAGGAACGCAGTTTTCTGATTTCTGAATCGGTACGAGGGGAGGGGGCAAGACTTTATGATAAACAAATGCGTCGTTTTGTCAATGAACTGCTGCCGAGGGATGAACTTACAGCAGCGATACAGGCGCAGATGAAAAAAGATGATACGGCGTTTGTATGGGAGGATTTAAGACCCATTCCACCAAAAGAGCTGCAGACGCATTTTCCAAATATTATTGCGCATTGTGCCGCGATGGGGTATGATGTTGCAAAAGAATGTATTCCAGTCGTTCCGGCCCAGCATTATTTTATGGGCGGTATCCGTACCGACGGGCACAGTCGTACATCCATGGAGCAGTTGTATGCGGTCGGTGAGACGGCCTGCAACGGAGTACATGGGAAAAACCGTCTGGCAAGCAATTCTTTGCTGGAGAGTCTTGTGTTTGCAAAAAGAGCGGCGCAGGATATCGCTTCATCCTGGAAGCGAAGCGGGACGGAGGTCTGGCCGGATATGTCTGCAGATTTGAAGCGATATGAAAATTATGAGCAGTTGATGGAAGAAAACAAAGTCCTGGTACGACAGGAAATAGAGGCGGCTGCTGCAAAAGACGAGTCTAAAAACAGAAAGGAATATTAGAACGATGATGGACCCAATTACATTGAAATTGAATGCAGATCCTTTGTTATTAAGCGCGTTGCGGGAAGATATCACGAGCGACGACGTATCGACGAACAGCGTTATGCCGTTTGCGCAGACCGGAGAAGCGGATCTGATCTGTAAACAGGATGGAATTATCTGCGGCCTGCAGATTTTTGAACGGGTGTTTACACTGCTGGATGAGGCGGTAAAAATGGAGGGATTTGCTGCAGACGGCGACCGTGTCAGCAGCGGGCAGCTGGTAGCGAAAGTACGGGGCGATATCCGTACGCTGCTCTGCGCGGAACGTACGGCGTTAAATTATTTACAGCGTATGAGCGGAATCGCGACGGATACGCATGCGGCAGTCAGTCTGCTGGAAGGAACGAATATTAAGCTGCTGGATACGAGAAAGACGTCTCCGAATAATCGCATTTTTGAAAAATATGCCGTACGTACCGGCGGCGGCAATAACCATCGGTATAATTTGTCGGACGGCGTATTATTGAAAGACAATCATATCGGCGCGGCGGGCAGCGTTCAAAAGGCGGTGCAGATGGCAAAAGAATACGCGCCTTTTGTACGTAAGATAGAAGTGGAAACAGAAACGCTCTCCATGGTAAAAGAAGCCGTAGAAGCAGGCGCGGATATTATTATGCTGGATAATATGACGCTGGAACAGATGAGAGAAGCAATCTGCCTGATCGACGGCAGAGCGGAGATAGAAGTCTCTGGTAATGTTACAAAAGAAAAGATTGCGGATCTGGCCAGTCTCGGCGTGGATTATATCTCCAGCGGCGCCCTGACGCATTCTGCGCCAATCCTGGATTTTTCACTGAAAAATCTGCATGTGGTGCAGAATTAGTAAAAAAGGCTGAATAGAAAGGAGATGCGGCAGATGACCCCGGAACAACGTAGAAAACAGCTTTTTTCATTGCTGTCACACAGCAGAACACCGATTTCCGGAACGGCGCTTGCACAGCAGCTGCAGGTCAGCCGACAGGTAATTGTACAGGATATTGCGCTATTGCGTGCAAATGGCGCAGATATTTTATCCGCAAACCGCGGCTATCTGATACTGCCGGCAGATCGTGAAGCCAGCCGGGTATTTAAAGTGCTCCATTCTGATGACGAAGCAGAAGAAGAGCTGACGATGATTGTGGATATGGGTGGGAAAATCCGGGATGTATTTATTTATCATAAAGCGTACGGAGTTGTGCGCGCAGAAATGAATATCCGTTCGCGCAAAGATATTTCGGATTTTATGACAAATATTCAGTCAGGAAAATCCAGACTGTTAAAAAACGCAACGTCCGGGTATCATTATCATACGATCTTTGCAGACGATGTACAGACACTGGATGCCATTCAGGACGCGCTTGCAAAAAGAGGAATGCTGGCGCCTCTTGTAGAAGACGAACCTGTTGATTTTTGGAAACAGGATACCAGAGCCTGATTTTTGCATAAGATAATAAAAACCCCGAAGGGGTATCGATATGAGCTACCGAACACGTTTGGATCAGGCCTGGCTGCATACGCTGACGCTGCCTCTGCATCCGGATTCCGGATATATTCTGTTTAGCGATTGTCATCGCGCAGACGGCAGGGCAAACGATAATTTTCTAAAAAATGAATTTCTTTATCTGGCTGCACTGCGTTATTATGACCGACGTGGCTATACGTATCTGGAACTTGGCGACGGCGATGAATTATGGGAGAATCGCTCGATGGAAAAGATCAAAGAGATGCATCCTCATAGTTTTGAGCTGCTTGCCAGATTGCAGAGCGAACGGCGGGCATACTTTATTTATGGAAATCATGATCTGCAAAAAAAAGACGCCGGATTTTGTAAAAAGTATTTATCTACGTATAGGAACAGTCATTCTTTACGCGATCATCCCTTATTTCCGGACAGCTGCTTTTATTCGGGAATACTTCTGGAAGATCCGCTTCATAAAAAAAATATTTTTCTTACCCATGGACATCAGGTAGAAATTATGAACAGTACGTTTTGGAAAGTCAATCGCTTTCTTGTGCGCTATTTGTGGAAAAATCTCGAACTGCTCGGGGCGCCGGATCCGACGAGCGCCGCGAAAAATAATACGAAAAAAGATCGTGCAGAAAAACGACTGTGCGCATGGGCTTCTGAAAACAATCTGATTCTCATTGCCGGACATACGCACCGGCCAATGACAGGCTCTAAAAATTCTCCTTATTTCAATACCGGAAGCTGTGTGCATCCTGCAGGAATTACCGGAATTGAGATCGAACACAGAACGATAACGCTTGTTAAATGGTCGCTGGGAACAAAAAGCGATCAGACCGTTTATGTGGAGCGGGAAGTGCTGGGTGAAAACGTTCGTATCGATGACTGCTAAAAATTCATACGAAATTCATATGGATGTGATATGATAATGCCAGCTGATAATACAATGAAATAAGATGTACAGAAAGGAAACGTCAGATATGCAGACAGCTTATCAGATACTTTTTCTGGAAGACGAACCTGTGATCCGTGAAGTATTAAAAGAATATATGACCATATCCGGTTATGAAGTGACGACGGCAGAAAATGGAGAAGAGGCGGTACGACTTCTGGAACAGCAAAAATTCGATGCCGCTGTTTTGGATATTATGGTACCAGGAATCGACGGCTTTGAGGTACTGCGCCATATCCGCAGTCATACGCCCGATATGGCGGTCATCATGCTGACGGCGCTGGATGATGAGAAAACACAGGTACAGGCGTTTAATCTCTATGCGGATGACTATATTATTAAACCGGTATCTCCGATTATTTTATTAAAACGAATGGAAACGGTGCTGCGCCGGACAGCCGGTCTGACACAGTCAAAAAAGGAAGAACCGCAGCGTGGAATCTGTCTGCAGCAGGAAGCATATGCGGCATACTATCAGGGAGAGAAGCTGCCGCTGACATTAAGCGAGTATCTGCTGCTTTCGGCACTTTACGAAGAACCGAACCGTGTGTTTACGAGAGAACAGCTGATTCTGCGTATTTACAATGAAGACTATATCGGCAACGACAGAATCATCGATGCACATGTGAAAAATCTGCGCAAAAAGCTGCCGACTGCCTGTATCAAAACGGTAATTGGAGTCGGATATCAGTTTGACAGGGAGGCGAACCGATGAGGGAGCTGGGACGGAAAAATTTATGTTATAGTCTGCTGCTGGCTGCGGTTTTGATGGCGCTTTTAACAGGTTACTTTATATGGATGCTGCCTTCCCTGTATGTATCTTATACTGAAGAACAAAACCTGAAGGCGGTCAGAACACAGCACCAGTCGTTTATGGAAACCGGTACGTATGATCATATCCGCGTCAAAAATCCTTCTGCCTGCGTCTCGGTCCGTATTCCATTTGAGAAGGCCTGTGTGGAACTGACTTCAAAAAGAATCGCGGTAAAGATTACGGCAGAAAACGCAGATACAATGGAGCTGATGGAGCAGATACAGTCGCTGGCAAAAAAAATGACGCCAGGAGCATGGAGCCGCATGGATGATCAGGAGCTGAAAAAACATTCGCTAAATGGGCAGATCGAAGAGCAGATCCGTCAGATTCAGGACAGACTGAATACAATATGGGAAAAGCAGATCCGTCTTCCGTTTGCACTGGAAGTCATCGATCTGACAGCAGAAAAAGAGCTTTACTATAATGAATCGTTTCGGATTTATCCGTTGTCTGATCAGGGAATGATCGTAGAAACCACAGTATTTGACGACAATAATCAGTATACGAATTATCTGGCGGTTGAACAGGCGGCTGATGCGATCGTATTTACGGTACTTCCCGTTATTACACCTCAGATGGAGGAGATCCGGCCGGTCGTCATGCAGAGCATACCGATGCTGTGCGCAGTCATTCTTATGCTGGTACTGATATTTTCACAGCTGTATTCGAATGGTATTGTACATCCGGTCTATAAAAAGCTGGAAGATGTGAATCAGCATCTTATGGAAGAAAATAAACGCCAGGAAATGTTTCTCAGAGCATCGTCCCATCAGCTAAAAACACCGATCACAGCCGCGCTTTTATTAATCGACGGCATGATTGGGCAGATTGGAAAATACAAAGATTATGAGAAGTATCTGCCTGAAGTAAAAGAGCAGCTGTTATCCATGCGAAGGATGGCGGAAGAAATATTGTCGCTGAATCAGACGTGCAGCAAAAAAAAACAGGAACCTGTTCATCTGTATGAGCTGATTCAGGCGCAGACAGCTTCTTATCAGGTGGCCGCTGCAGCCAGGGAGCTCAAAATATCTGTGGAAGGAACGAAAGAGATTTGTATCCGCACAGACGCTGATCTGCTCGCGAAAATCATTGACAATCTGCTGGCAAACGCAGTAGCATATACCCCGCAGGGAGGGTGCATCAGACTGATGCTCTCTGAGCAGAGCGTGACGATTCAAAATCAGGGAATGATACCGGCGGATATTCTTCCGCACATTTTTGAGCCGTTTGTCAGCGGGGAACATCAAAGCGGCTCGCATGGACTGGGGTTATATATTGCCGCGTATTATGCGAGGATGATGGGTGCGGATTTGCAGATTTATAATCGGGAAAAACGTGTAGAGGCGATTTTGATGTTTGCGGGGAAAAGAAATTCGTGAAGGTATCTCAAATTTATGAGGCATCGTGGGTGATACGGATGAAATTTGGGATGCATTCTCCCCAAAGTGGGGAGAGCAGATTTTGGAATGATTTTAAGACAGGCTTTGACAGTGTTTCAGCACTTTCTGGTAAGCGATTCTTGGACTGTTTTCAGATACATAAATGATGCCGCATTTTTGGTAGCCGCTGCTTTCCAGCAGATGCTGCATCAGCGTGTTATTTTTATGCGTGTCTATCCGGATATTCGCCGCTCTGGATTCGCAAAACTGCATGCAGCAGTGAAAAATACCTTTTTGTCTGCCATTGCTGGCAATGCGGTGTATGGTGCCATACGGCTCGTGATTTAGCCAGCTGCCATGTTCGATTGTCTGATAGGTGGGCTCATCGCCGGTTAGAAACGCAAATACGCCGACAATGTCGTTTGCTGCAGGATCTGTGATGACATAACTGCAGCCAGTCTGTATGTCGTTTTTTACAACATCTGCTGACGGGCGATCCGTTCCCCACTGATCAGGGTTTCCGGAACGACGCATTTGATCGCGGGCATATGCGTAGAGTGCAAGAATTTCGTTTAGATCATCGAATACTGATTTGCGTATTTTCATAATTAATTATCCATCCAATCTTCTGATAATGTCTTTTGAAAGAAATTATAGCGCAAATGATTGGAAAGAGCCATGGACATATTTAACAAAATCAGGCAGGCGGGGATTTACGGGTTGTGGTTTGTACCCTGAGTTGTGTGCAGAGATAAAAAGTGGGATGTTTTATGTGAGCATGTAGGTAGAGCGGGAATATCTGGGAATAAACCTGAGTTGTGTGCAGAGATAAAAAGTGGGATATTTTATGTGAGCATGTAGTGTAGAGTGGGAATATCTGGGAAACAAACCTGAGTTGTCTGCAGTGGTAAAAGATGGGATATTTTATGTGAGCATGTAGTGTAGAATGGGATTATCTGGGAACATTTAAACGGTTACAGAACTGCATGGAATTTACATATGATCTTCATACGTACTTCATATCGTGGGTGTATAGTACAAAAATAAACGGAGTTTGAGGGAAAGGGAAAGTATAATTTGAGAAAGGATATGAGGAAAAGTTCATTTGGAAAAGGATATGAGAAAAAGTTTATTTGGCAAGGATATGAGGAAAAGTTTATTTGGGAAAGGATATGAGGAAAAGTTCATTAGAGAAAGGATACGAGAAAAAGTTTATTTGGGAAAGGATTAGCAGAAACGCAGATGTAAAAGAAGGGGAGTCTGATTATGTTGCTTAAAATTGAAAATCTGAGGGTGCGGTTTGGAAACGCTACTGTTTTGGATATTCGCACACCGATTTGTATCGAAGAAGGAGACCGTATCGGAATTATAGGTTCGAATGGGGCAGGAAAAAGTACTTTTATTAAAAGTATTCTTGGCCTGGTCCCATATCATGGAACGATTCGAAGCAATCTGATGCCGGAAGATATCGCCACACATATGCAGTTCAATGAATATACGGATAATGTGGCTGTTAAATATATTATGGAGGCAGTGCTGCAGACAAAAATTTCTAAAAATAAGAAGCTGCAGAATCTGATTGATGACTTTGATTTTAGCGACTGTTTGAAAAAAAGGTATAGTAAATTATCGGGTGGACAGAAACAGCGTTTTACAATTATTATGATCTTGATGCAGGATGCTCCGCTCACGTTCTATGATGAAGTGACTTCTGGTCTGGATTTCGAGACGAGACAAAAACTGGTGGAAAAACTGGCGGAATGGTATCGGGGAAAGACATCCGGTCTGTGTATGGTTTCGCATTATTATGAAGAACTGGAACAGCTGGCAGATAAGCTGCTGATTCTGGATCAGGGCCAGGTGATCGATTATGGCGGCCGGGAAGAGCTGTTTCAAAAATACTGTCAGAGATCTGTAATTGTTCTTGATTTCAGTGAGAAAAACCGGAAACTGACAGAACCGTACAAAAAACTGGCTTCACCGGAACATCAGATCGTGCTGTCCTGCACGTCGGAAGAAGAGGAGCTGGAAATTACGCAGCGTATGGTCAGACATAACATTAATTTTAAACGAAGCAACCATGATATTGAAAGTATTTATATGAACGCAAAACTGTCGTATGAAATGAAGCAGGAGGAATCGAAATATGCGGTTTAAACACAAAAATAAGTGCACGTCTCAGCTGATACAATTTCAAATGCGCAATGTTATAGGAAATCCTTATGTGCATATATTCGGCGTTGGACTGCCAGTCTTACTGGCAATGCTGATTACAAGAATCGCCTGCATGGAGCTGCAGGGGAATACAGCAATTATAATGGTATCGACTTCTGTTTATCTTGGAATGGGAACTCTGATTCCGATGGCGGTGCTGTTAATGGGTTATGCTGTCAGTTATGCACAGGAACTTTCCAAAGGCATACCAGAGAGGATGCATTTGTTTGGATTTAAAAACAGTGTACTGTTTTGCAGCTGTGCAATAGCCCAGATGCTTTTTCTGCTCATTGCGCTTGTTATCTTTTTTCTGACAGGAATTATTATTTCGGGAATAAAAATACCAACAGTATCCGGACTAATAAGTTATATTTTGTGTATTTTTTTCTTTAGCATGATTTGTCTGACACTTGCACATGGAATTGCCAGTATTTGCAGGAACTTTGGCAAGACGTATTGTGTTTGCATGATCCTGTATTTTGCTTTTATGATTTTGGGCGGGATGATGGGTATCCAGTATGAGGATCTGCCGAAGTGGGCGCAGCATGCTGCAAAACTTCTGCCAGTCACGTATATAAACAAAGATTTTTATCAGATCTGGGTCGGAAAACAATATAATTTTATGCCTATGATACAGTCCTTTTTATTTTTTGGCGCGATATCTGTTATTTTATTGTTTATTGCATTGAAACGTCCGTCAGGTGTTCGGAAAAGTATATAGTGCAGCGAATGAAAATAAAGCGCGTAAGAAATTTTGTTCTTAATCACTTACACACTTTATTTTACATTTTCTACATGAATTTGCAAACGTGATTTTTCTAAAATCTGCAGGTCGTTAACTGGTTATATGGCAGTCTGCATCCATGGATACAGAAACATGGCGATTTTTTGAGGATGATAGCATGGAACAATGAGTATGCACGGATGCATTATGCCATTCCGTTTACTGTCTTATATTTATACAGCATTTCTGCATGATTTTGCTCTTCGATCTGAATATCTGCCAGCAGTTTTCTAAGTCCTGGTTCTGAAAACTTAAATACGTTAGAGTTGTATTCGGAGGAGACCATTTTTTCAGTACCGATGCAGTCTGTTGCAAGGAAACAGTCATTTTTCTTATCTTCGTTGTCTGTTAAAGCGCTGTAGGTTGCCTGTGGATTGTAATTTTTACCGTCATAATCGTTGCAGTTGCAGGTCGGTACGTTACCAGAAAGGACTTTGCCAAGGGATTCATGATGCTTTTTTTCTTCTTTTTCCAGATTCTGAAACAGGTCTTTTAATACAGTGTCTTTTGCTTCTTTACCGTATCTGTTATATTTTTCGATACAGCTCTGCTCCTGTGTCTGTAAGTCTTTAATTGCGGTTGTTTCTTTTTCTGTTAAAATCATATTTTCGTACCTCTTTCTTAATAGAATAACTTGTTTATGCAGAGATATTATGTGTCAGTTGGAAATTATTATACGCTGCTGGTTAAAATTTTTCCGGTTATGGGTGACAGGTTTTTATCAATGGTTTGGAAGTGGATTTTATATTTGTGGTTATGTAAAATATTCTTGTGTTTCCGGGTGGACTATTTTATAATGAATAACAGTATTACACGCAGACGGCGGATACAGGCAGGGGATTGTAAGTTTGCAGGTGAAATGGTAACAAATAACCGGTTTGTCGACATTTGCCGTCATGAAACATAAGAGAGGAGAAAACGATGAGTCAGGAAAAAGTCATTGTCCTTGATTTTGGCGGACAATATAATCAGTTGATTGCACGACGTGTACGAGAATGCAATGTGTACTGTGAAGTGCATCCTCATTATATTTCTTTGGATGAAATTAAGAAGATGAGTCCAAAAGGAATTATTTTTACAGGAGGACCAAACAGTGCATATCTGGAGGATTCTCCATCCTGTAGCAGACAAATCTTTGAGCTTGGAATCCCGGTGCTCGGTATCTGTTACGGCTCGCAGCTTATGGCGCATTTACTGGGAGGTGCTGTTAAAACTGCGCCTACGAGTGAGTATGGAAAAACAGAAGTAAACATCGACGCGACAAGTATGCTGTTTGATGGTGTACAGGCGAACACGATCTGCTGGATGAGCCATACGGATTATATTGAAACGCCTCCGGATGATTTTCGGATTATCGGACATACGACTGTCTGTCCGGTAGCTGCAATGGAATGTCCGGAGCGCGGACTTTACGCAACGCAGTTTCATCCGGAAGTCATGCACACAGTGGAAGGACAAAAGATGCTGTCTAATTTTGTCTATAAAATCTGTGGCTGCAATGGCGACTGGAAAATGGACTCCTTCGTTGAAAAAACGATTGCGCAAATTCGTCAGAAGGTTGGCGACGGGAAGGTGCTGTGCGCGTTATCTGGCGGCGTGGACTCCTCAGTGGCAGCAGTTATGTTAGCCAGGGCGGTAGGAAAGCAGCTGACCTGCGTATTTGTAGATCATGGCCTTTTGCGCAAAAACGAGGGAAGTGAAGTAGAGGAAGTCTTTGGTCCGAACGGGCCGTACGACCTGAATTTTATTCATGTGAATGCGCAGGATCGTTTTTATAACAAGTTGAAAGGCATCGAAGAGCCGGAACAAAAACGAAAGATTATTGGCGAAGAGTTTATCCGCGTATTTGAAGAAGAGGCAAAAAAAATCGGCGCAGTAGATTATCTGGTACAGGGAACGATTTATCCGGATGTGATCGAATCCGGACTTGGGAAATCTGCGACGATAAAATCCCACCATAATGTAGGAGGACTTCCTGATTATGTAGATTTTAAAGAAATTATCGAACCGCTTCGGCTTTTATTTAAAGACGAAGTCCGCCAGGCGGGCCGTGAACTGGGCATTCCGGAACATCTCGTCAGCCGTCAGCCGTTTCCTGGCCCGGGGCTGGGGATACGAATCATCGGTGAGGTGACGGCAGAGAAGGTAAAGATCGTGCAGGATGCGGATGCCATTTACAGGGAAGAGATTGCAAAGGCAGGACTGTCGGGGACGATTAGCCAGTACTTCGCGGCACTGACAAATATGAGATCTGTGGGAGTTATGGGCGATCTGCGGACTTATGATTATGCGGTAGCCCTGCGTGCAGTGACGACGACAGATTTTATGACTGCGGAGTGTGCGGAAATTCCGTTTGAGGTGCTGCAGAGGGTGATGAATCGGGTTGTGAATGAGGTGAAGGGGGTTAACAGGGTGGTGTATGATTTGACTAGTAAGCCGCCGGGGACGATTGAGTTCGAGTAACGGATAAAATCCCGGAAATGCTGATAAAATGGGCATTTCCGGGATTGCTTTATGCCTGTTGGCTCTAAAATGGCTCTAATTATTTGATGAATACTGGATTTTGGGCGGGTATCATGATACCTGCTTTTTTAATACAGAGGAATTTCGCCCTCATAGTTGTCGGCTCTTTCCAACAGAGGACCGGTTGCACCCATTGTAAAAG
>OFHA01000672.1_pt1 | contig 28532 bp, 23 predicted proteins | sample 1521891 | NCBI WGS metagenome assembly OFHA01 (sample SAMEA3504089, study PRJEB24116) | mouse gut metagenome | biome: mouse gut; feature: mouse-associated habitat; material: faeces | place: Denmark | collected 2011
AAAACCAGGAATTAGTTGCAAGGGCACTTACGTTTGCTGCAGATAATCGTGAAATGTTTTTAAGCAATGAAGAAACATTAGACCTAGTAACTGGCTCAATAGACAGCACAGTAAATATAGAGAAGCTATATTTTATTGATATGCCCATTAGTATAATGGGAACAGTTGTCGGAACTGTAGTTTTGGATTCTGGTGATATTATGTTTGCTACTGTCCAAGATGTGCCCTATTACAATGGCATGGAATTTAAGCAGGTATATTCATTTGATGAGATGATGGACTACTTGGAAACTTTTGCAAAAAATGCTGAAGGCTGGGTGGAGTAATTAAGGAAGTCAATACACTATCCTTTATGAAAAAACGATTACGATGGAGGTAATAAAAATGTCCTGAATGAAAATGCAGAAGCGTGAAACCAACACAAAATCTGATTCAAACAGGATATAATAAAATTGTAGATGAATAAGTGTTAGCATCAATGATGTGGAAAACAAAGTAAAAATTTCATCGACTTCCATGAATTTAGTTGAGCTAGTATATTGAGATTTATAATCGGGCTGATAGAAGGGCAAATCCCCTTCTCATCAGCCTATTATATTAATGTGCAAAATTCTCTAAAATGCAATAAATTGCCCCCAAAATGGATGATTACTTCTAACGTTATATTGTGTTTCAAAGAATATTTTAGACAAATCAATAAATTTTATGATTACAATGCAAAAACGATATAGACTTTAGGGAAAAAGCAATAATGAATCATATGCTAAATCTGGCAGTACCCAATCGTACGAAAGAGGAAATATCATCGGGATAGGTCTTTGAAAAGATTCTTAATCCATATCCCGCCCAGAATAAAGTTTGAACGAGAATGCTTTATATTCATAAAATCACAAAAGAATAACTGCAAGTATTTTTTAGACGTGCCGTTTTTTATGGCACGTCTTTTTTTATACCTGAACAGATGCAGGGCACCGCCTCTGATCCAAATTTGTTGGTTTTGAAACTTCAAATTTGGATCGGAGGATTATATGGATACTGAGGATAAAAAATATTATATCCGTTTGAAATCGGAGAGAATAGAGGTAACGAAGGAGGTCTATGAAGTCTATTATTCAATGCAGAGGAAGGAAGCCTATCAAATAGAACGGGATTACAGGCATGGTCTTTTGTATTATGATGCATGGGATTCGGAAAACAATAATGGTGTGGAATACCTTCCGGATAAAGCTGCAAATACTGAAGAAGAAGCACTGGATCTCATTACACGTCAGGAGTTTTGGAATCTGATAGGACAGGCCGGCGACCAGAATGATCTGTGCAAACTTATTGCTGAAGGCAGAACAGAACGTGAAATAGCGGAAATATTAGGGATTGCACAGTCAACAGTAAACAGGAATAAAAACAGGCTTTATCGCCGTTTTAGAAAAAAATTGAAATAATTTAAATTTTTTTCTAAAAACGTGCATCAAAACCCCTCTCTTTTTGGATTAAAAGTGAGGGGTTATTTTATTTCCCTTTTTGAACCTTGAAAATTTCATATCCAGCAATCAGGATACCTTACTCTGTACAGCCGGAAACGGAAAGCAGAGCCGACAGTGCGCCATGAGGATCGCCGCAGCGGGGAATATAAAATCACTTTCAGGAATGTCCCGGCAGACTGCGGCAGGATCGGAGCGGAGAAAACCTGTCGGCTGTGCGTCTTGGCAGGACGCATTGCGATGACCTGTGCAGAGCCATAATGATACGCCCGCCGAGTCCCAGACATCGCAAGGACGGCGGCCCGCACGAAGGGGGAGGTGAGATGCCTGTGAGCGTAAGCCATACGCTGTCCTGACTGCTGCCCACTGCCGGGGAAGTAGTGTCGAATACGGCAGATAGGAACTGTGGAGATAGGGCGTTCCTGTTTTGGATACGCCCTCCCCCACTTTTATGGTTTTCCCGTTCTATTTTCCGAATGGAAGGAGAAAGCCATAAAAGCAAATATAAATACAAAAATAATAAATAAAATCAGGAGGAACATTATATGACAGACGCACAGGTAAGGAACGAAATCAATTACAGGAGATCAGTGTTAGTGCTGAAAAGACTGCTATGCTTTGGTCTAATCACAGAGGAACAGGCAAAACAGATTGATATGCTGAACCGGAAATCTTTCCCACCGCTTTTGGAACAGTTATACGATTAACTGCTGGATGTGTGCAAAAATTTATGGTATCGTCCGTACTGAAGGAGGGAAAAGCATGGGAGAGAAAAAGATTGAAATCCTGCCCGCAAACAGGGAAACGGTGCAACAGAACAGAATGCTCCGTGCGGCGGCATACTGCCGTGTCAGCACAAGCATGGAGGAACAGAAAAGTTCCTATGAAAGCCAGCTGCGGTATTACGAAGCATATATCGGCAGGAAACCGGACTGGACGCTTGGGATCTACTCCGACAGGGGCGTCAGCGGCACGCAGATGAAGAACCGGGCTGGCTTCCAGAAAATGCTCACGGACTGCGGAAAAGGCAGAATCGACGTCATCGTCACAAAATCCATCTCGCGGTTTTCAAGAAATACGGTGGAATTTATCAGCGTAGTCAGATGGCTGAAAAGCCTTGGCATAGCGGTGTTTTTTGAAAAGGAATGCATCAGCACGCTGAGCGCAAAAGGCGAAATGATGCTGACGCTTCTCAGTTCCATCGCCCAGTCCGAAGCAGAAGCGGTATCCTCTAACCTGAAATGGAGCATCCAGCGGCGTTTCCAGAACGGGGCATTCCGGCAGTTTACCGCACTGGGATATGATTATGATGAAGCAGGAGAATTAGCCGTCAACGAAACCGAGGCAGAAACTGTCAGGCTGATATTCAGAAGCTATCTTAACGGCATGGGAACCAGTGCGATTGCTGAACTGCTCAACGAAAAAGGGTTGAAAGGCAAACGCGGAATCCCGTTCAAAGACGGTGCAATCCGTTATATCCTGAAAAATGAAATCTACACCGGAGATCTCCTGTCACAAAAGACATATACGACAGAACTGCCGGAAAAGCAGAAGAAAAAGAACAACGGCGAACTGCAGATGTATTTCATTGAAAACGACCATGAAGCCATCATATCAAAGGAGGATTTTGAAGCGGCACAGAGGATCATGGACAGCCGGAGTGAAAACCTGTCGAACGGGCAGAGATACCTGTTCAGCGGGAAAATCGTCTGCGGGGACTGCGGCGGCGTATTCCGCCGCAGGGTTACCTCCGGCGAGGTTTTCTGGCTGTGCGGGAACCACGTCAAAGAGAAATCCTGCGGCCAGCCCCTTGGCGGGAAGGTGCGGGAAAGAGAAATCCAGCAGGCGTTCGTTCGGCTGTGCGGCCGATTGAAATGTAATGAAAATATATTGGAGGATTTGTGCAGAAGGCTGGAAGAAGCAGACGCCGCCCTGCGGCGGTCTGGAAATGGAAGGGAAATTTTAAGAGAAATCGAGCAGTTGGAAAAGCAGGAGCAGGCACTCACCCGGATGCTGGGGGACGGGTACCTTGATCCTGCTTTTTATATCCCTGAAAAGAACCGGATCAGGGCGGAACGCGAGAAGCTGGAAAAGGCTCTGGATCTTCTCGACAGCGGGACGGGAATGCAGGAACAGGCAGAAAAAACAATGGAAATGATTGCATCGCTGAAACACAGTGGAACCCTTTCGGGAGAGTTTGACGAAACATTGTTCACGGAAATCGTAGAGAAGGTTATTGTATACAATCAGTCGGAAGTAGAATTCTGCCTGAATAACGGGCTGCACCTAAAGGAGAAAATCGGGGAGGTTTGAAGATGCGGAACCGCATTACATATGGATATAAAATCAGCGACGGGGAAATCCGGACAGATGAAAACCAGAGGGAAATTGTACTGAAAATTTTTGAATCCTATCTGGAAGGGAACAGTATCCGGCAGGTCATGCAGGAACTGAACGAAGCCGGAATCCCGTCGCCAAACGGAAAGCCGTGGGTACATGGTGCGGTTGGAAATGTGCTGGAGAACAACAGATATGCCGGGGAAAACCAGTACCCCGCAATCATTTCCAAAGAAATGTTTGAGCAGGCACAGGCTAGACGGCAGGAGATCAGCAAAAAGCTGGGGCGCACGGCAAAAGCGGAACGCGAAAAACCGGTCTATAACGGTATGGTGTTCTGCGGGGAGTGCGGCAGGAAATACTGGCGGCTCCACAACAGGGAGAGATACTTCTGGAATTGCAGCCTGCATTATACAAAGGGATGCAAAGAAAACGGTGAACCCTGCAAAGACAGCCGCAACATTACAGACGCTGAAATTCAAAAGGCATATATCCGCCTGCAAAACAGGATTTTCGATGAGGAAATTAAGGTAAAACAGCCGCTGGAGTGTAATCCAAAGAAACTGGAAATATGGAAAAGCAAATATGAGGAAATGCTAGGTAATGCGGACTGTTACGAAGATTGGAGCATTGCAGACGTCATCTTCCGCATTGCGGCGGAGGAATATGTGCAAAGCAGGGGCATGGAAGATGCGACCATCATAAGGACGGCAGCTGCTACAGGCAGAACCGCAGTGTTCCAGCCGGAAAATTTCAAAAGGATTGTACGGAAAATCATCGTTACAAAGACAGGATTGGACTTTGAACTGACAAACGGGCAGAAGATTCGGAATGTGTAAAGAACGTGGGGCGCCGCCCCACCACCCCGCTGGGGCATCATGCCCCAGACCCCGATTTTCCGCTGCATAAAATGCGGCGGCAGATGGGGTCAAGGGGCGAAGTCCCTTGCAGGGTTTGGGACGGAGTCCCAAGGTCTTAAAAAAGAAGGAGGAATTCGATATGGTAAAAACAAAAACGAAAAAGAACGTGTCCATCATTCCGGGAAAAATGGAGCATGGAAAGAAAGCAGATGCAGAACAAAAAATACTGAGGGTGGCTGCATACTGCCGTGTCAGCACACAGCTGGAACAGCAGGAATCCAGCTTCGAAGCACAGAAAAATTATTATACAGAAAAAATCACAAACAACCCGAACTGGAAACTGGCGGGCATTTATGCCGATGACGGAATCAGCGGCACAGACATGAAGAAACGCGATGAATTCAATCGACTCCTGCAGGACTGCGAAGCCGGGAAGATAGATATGATCCTAACGAAATCCATCAGCCGGTTCGCGCGGAATACGGTGGACACGCTGAACACCCTCCGGATACTCCGCAAGAAGGGGGTTACCGTGTTTTTTGAAAAGGAGCATATAGATACGCATGCTGACAATGGCGAGATGATTATCACGGTACTCAGCGGGCTGGCGCAGGAAGAAAGTTTTAACCTGAGCGAGAACACAAGGTGGGGCATCATCAGGAAGTTTGAAAACGGGACGATCATACTGAACCATAACCGCTTTATGGGCTATACCAAGGGAAAGGATGGTGAACTGGCTATTGTGCCGGAGGAAGCAGAAACGGTGCGGCTGATATTCCGGATGTATCTGGAGGGGACAAGCATTGCGGGTATCAAACGGCATCTGGAGAAGGAGGGCATCCTGACGGTAACGGGACGAAAAATCTGGAATGAAGGAACCATCAGCAAGATGCTCTCCAACGAAAAATATATGGGCGACGCGCTTCTGCAAAAAAGCTATACTGCGGATTTTCTGACGAAAACAAGGAAGAAAAACAACGGCGAGATGCGTCAGTATTATATCACGGACAACCACGAAGGAATCGTCGCAAAGGAAATTTATTACGCGGTACAACAGGAGAAGCAGCGGAGGGCGGAACGCCGCAAACCGGCCGTCACAAGGCGCGCGAAGGAAAAGAAAAAGGGCTATTCCTCGAAATACATACTTTCCAACCTGCTTGTCTGCGGGGAATGCGGGCAGCCGTACCGGAGGATCACATGGACAAGGAACGGCGTAAAACGCATTGTCTGGCGGTGCAGCAACAGGGTGGAGCATGGCACGGAGTATTGCAAAAACTCCCCGACACTGGACGAAGAAGCCCTTCAGAGGGCAGTCATGCGGACAGTCGGTAACGTAGTAAGGGATTCGGAATTTGGCAGCGTCATGCAAAATAATGTTACACTGGTGATTGGACAGTACGCGGACAGCATACAGAGCGAAAACAATGAAACAGACGAGAAGATTGCCGGTCTGGAAAGAGAAATGCTCCAGATGGTAAAGGAAACCCCTGATTTCAATGATGGAGCATTTCTGGAAAAATACCGGACGCTGGGCGGTGAAATCCAGAAGCTGAAACAGAAAAAAATCTCAGAGGCAAATGTCCGGAAACTACCGGTACCCTCTGAGATCGGGGAGAAAATCGAAAGCATGGATAGAAACGAAATAGCGTTTGACCCTGTACTGGTCGGGCAGCTTATAGAGAAGATTGTTGTCAGGAACGCAAGGAGGATTGAAGTGGTGTTCAAGTCGGGATTGGTAGAAAACGGATTTCTGGAAACAGAGGATTAAACATTGGAGGAAACGGAATGAAAAGCGAAGGATTAGGGCTGTTCCGGGCAAGAAAGAAAAACAACGGGGAATGGCTGGAAGGATATTACTGCAGGGCATTGGAAACGGCAGAGCATGGCTCCGCCGTTTATCATTTTATCATTTTTCAAAAGGCTGATGGCTCAGGGCGGGTACACGTAGAGCCGGTCAACCCCGATACGCTCTGCCGCTGTACAGGCGTGAGGGACAGGAATGGCAGGCTGATATTCGAAAATGACTTTGTCCAGCGTGAGATTGGCGGAGAAAGCATGACTGGAACAGTAGTCTGGTCTGATATAGGGCTTACCGGATTTTTCTTGAGAGTTTTGGATATAGGACAGAGTGACTGCATATATCAGAATTATCCGATCAGCAGGGCATCGTCTGCCAATGATGGGAAAAGCGGGAACGATGACGTGGTTATCGGAAATATTTTCGATTTCCCGCTTTGATGGAATGCCGGAAAGCCAGCATGGCGGCTTGAAAACAACAATGATTTTTGATATAATAAAACCGAAGAAAAGAGCTATTATGGAAAGGGAAAGCGGTGGAGCGATTGGAAAGATTGGAACTGTCGGAGGACAGGCGCAGGGAGTATCTGGAGAAAATACGAAAACTAAGGCTCATGGATGATGAATTCTTTTCATGGTGCATGGAGGGCAGCACAGAGTGCGTGGAACTGATCCTGCGCATCATTATGGATAAAGAGGACTTGAAAGTCCTGTCGTCTCAGACGCAGTATGCGATAAAGAACCTGCAGGGACGTTCAGTAAGGCTTGATGTCATGGCGACTGACCACAGCGGGCGGCAGTTTAATATTGAGATTCAGCGCGAGGAACGCGGTGCAGTGCCGAAGCGTGCAAGGTATTACAGCAGCGTCCTGGACAGCAACCTCCTGCTGACAGGCGATGAATTCGAAAAACTGCCGGAAACATATGTAATTTTTATCACTGAAACCGATATTTTCAGAAAAGGGATTCCGCTCTACAATGTAGAAAGGCACATCGTAGAAACAAATGAAGCGTTCGGCGATGGGGCGCATATCATGTATGTAAATGGAGAATGTAGAGATGAAACGCCTCTGGGCAGGTTGATGCAGGATTTTTCCTGTACAGACCCGGAGAATATGAATTATCAGGCATTGGCAGACAGGACAGGGTACTTTAAGAGGGATGAGAAGGGAGTGAACATCATGTGTAGACTTCTGGAAGATATGAGAATGGAAGCGATGCAGGAAGGCATAGAAGTAGGCAAAAGAGAAGGCAAAAAGGAAGGCATAGAAGTAGGCAAAAAGGAAGGTGTATTAAATACAGTTCGCTGCCTGATTGCAGACGGAACATTGTCGCTGGAAAAGATAGCAGCGTTTGCAGGGCTGACTTATGATGAGGTAAAAACTATCGCAAAAAACAAATAAACTGATAGGAAGGGCAAGCTGCTTTATTAATGAAGCAGCTTCTCTTTTGAGATCCGATGCCTACAAAACAAGGGGCAGTGTTTTGAAATAATTTCCGAAGTGTGTATCGGGAATTTTTTGAGAATACTCCTCTCAAACTGAAAATAAAAAGAAAGAGAACGAATTGGCGTGGCAAAATAGGCTTACGCCAAGGGGGGAATCTCTTTCGGGTGCATCAGGTTTCAACACACGACGCACGTCGAGACCGTTATATTATTATACAAACAATAAAAAAATGATATGATTTTAGAAAAAAACAAAAATATGATTGATATAGAGTAATTCACTAATTTTTTAAATTTTTAATTAGAGAATAAAGCGATAAATAATAGTAAAATACACTGCAAATACATCATGAATTAGTATGTAATTTTTTAGAAAATACATTTTTTATGAATATATGTTGTAAAATGATAAATTATAGGTGCAAATATCATTAAATTGTTGTACAATATAAAAAAAATAAAAAAACCGTGACAAAATGATAAAAAAAATTGATATATTTAATGAAGGGGATAGAAAATGTATAATAAAAATAAAAATTCGTCAATTTCGCAAATGACAGAGGAAGAAAGGAGAGAAGAATCAAAGAAAATACAGATAGAGATTGATAGACTTCAACAAAAAGAATTGGATGAGAATGGTATGAAGAGATTAATGGAGCTAATAAGGAGATTAAAAGAAGTAGACGAACCGCCTAAGTTTGATGTAGAAGAAGGATGGAAAGATTTTGAAAAGAATTATCTGCCTAAAGTAGAAAAGCATATGCTGGATAAAGAGATGGAGCAACTGCGTAAACATATGTATAAAAAGCTGTATATGAGAAAATTAACGGATTTTGTGATTTTAGTCGGGTTTACAGTAGTCTTTACATTGGTTGCAATAGGCAGATCGGGTTTTGTAAATTATAATTATTATGATTCAATAGAAATGGACGTGATTTCAAGCAAATCTATTGAAAAAATTCAGCAAGATGTAGAAGATGAATATATTTCTTTAGAAAAAGAATCAGGTACAAAAATAGCAAGATTGGATTTAGATACTGATAAATATCTATTACAATATTCTGGTTCATCTAAAAGATATATGAGTGTAGAATATTTAAACAAAAAAACAAAAGAGTATATGGTTTTTTGCGTCTTTAAATATAAACCTAATAATGGAGAATTTAATATAGAAAAAGATAAGATAATAGAAACATATGTATATCAAGATGTTGCATATAATATTATAGAAAATAAAGAACGTTACTTTGTTTCTTGGGATAAAAATGGTGTGTATTATAGTTTACAAAACTGTGAAAGTGCGGAAGAATGTAAAAATTTGATAGAAACAATTTCGTATTAGGAGGAAAATAATGAAAAAAGTAATAGCGCTTATAGTAGCAATGTCCACAATTTCTTCTTGTTTTTCTGTTTCAGCATTTGCTGAAAATATAGAGGAAGTTGAAACAAACGAGATAGAAGAAATTACAGTAGAAAAAATAGAAGATGATGTAATAGAAAATATAGAAGAATCTGAAATGGAAGAATCTGAAGGTCAAGAACCACGAGCAAGCTACTATTTTTCTAGTTATTATTATGATTTAGAGCCAGATGATGAAGATGGTTACATATATTTTACAAGTTTAGTTGTAAAAACCAATAGAGCAGATAAAACTAGAGTATCTGTGCAAATACAACAATTTAATGATGGCTGGGAAGATTATACAGGAGAATATATAGGAACAAGCTCAAGAGCATCTTATTCTTTTGAAGATAGAGTAAAAGTGGACAGAGGAGAAAAATACAGAGCGTTATTTACTTTTGAGGCGCTTGTGGACGGCAAAGTCGTAGAAACAAAATACGGCTCAACAAGTGGTTTTTATGCTCCTTGATGTATTACTATGCTATAAAAAAGGACTTGCATATTGTGAAGTGTGGGTCTTTTTTTTGTGTCTAATACTGAAAAAAAGCGAGGCAAAATATTATTTTGCCAACGCAGTTTTTAATTTATTCATGATTTTGACGATGTTTATTATCCACTACAAGAAATTCTTTATCATAATGTATTTGAAACCATTCTTTTGCAGCATTCACATCACCCTTTTCTATATTTTCCAATATCATAGAGTGTTCGTATATATTTTCGCAATGTTCATCAAAACTACGCTGATGCACATGGAGTACCATAAGAAAAAAGAGGTCTTCTAGGCGTTCATATATGGAAAGTAAATAAGAATTTTGTGTAGCTAACACAATACTTTTATCAAAAGCAAGTGTATATTTCATAAAAGTGTATATATCTGTGCTGTCAATCATATTTTTTTGCTGTCGCAATGTTTTTTTCATATCTGTAATTGCTGTATCTAATGTATTTTGCTTTCGACAAAGGTCATAAGCACCAAGCACAATAATTAAAAGTGTGGAGCAAATTTCACGATATGCAGAAGGTGAAAACGTAATGACGCAAGTACCTACATTAGGTATGTTTTCAACCAGTCCCTGCTCCTCAAGCATAGTAAGTGCTTCTCTTATGGGAGAATTGCTGACATTTAAATCTGTTGCTAATGTGTTGATATTGATTTTTTCCCCCAAAGAATATTGTTGATAGAGTATCATTTCTTTAATAATTTTGTAAACCTGTTCTTTAATAGTAGCTTTGGTAGGTTTCTTTATTTTCATTTAAGCGTTCCTTTCTATGATGATGTTTACAATTAACTGTGAAACAAGTATGACATATTTTAGTAAAAAAAGCAATGTTTAAAAGGCATAACAATAAAAGTTTTCTGATTTTTACAAAAAAGTAGTATTTTTTTATAAAAATATATTGACAAATACATAATTATATGGTTATATAGATATATAAATGCACAATGCACGATGCATAATACGTCATAATAAACAAATACAGAATTTTGATGTAAGAAAGGAGAATGAAAATGAAATATTTATTAACAGGCGACGAAGCGATTGCAAGAGGCGCATATGAGGCAGGTGTTCATTTTGCATCCGCTTACCCTGGAACACCTTCCACTGAGATATTAGAAAATCTCGCTACTTATGATGAAATTTGCGCAGAATGGGCGCCAAATGAAAAAGTAGCTTTAGAATCCGCAATAGGTGCTTCTATTGCTGGAGGTAGAGCAATGGCATCTATGAAACACGTTGGATTGAATGTTGCAGCAGACCCTTTCTTTACATTTGCTTATACAGGTGTAAATGGAGGTACAGTCATTATATCTGCTGATGAACCAGGTCAACATTCTGCACAAAATGAACAAGATAATAGAAATTATGCAAAATCTGCTAAAGTACCTATGTTCGAGCCTGCAAACAGCCAAGAATGTAGAGATATGGTAATTGAAGGATATCGTATCAGTGAAGAATATGACTGTCCTGTAATGATTCGTATGACAACACGTGTTTGTCATGGTAAATCTATTGTAGAATGTGGCGAAAGAGTAGAGGTACCTGTTCGCGAATACAAAAAAGATGTTAAAAAATATGTTTGTGTTCCTGCAAATGCAAAAGGTTTAAGAAGAAATTTGGAATTGAAATTAGCAAAATTGAAAAAATATTCAGAATCAACACCTTTTAATGTAGAAGAATTTAACACAAGCAAAGTAGGTATTATTGCATCTGGTCCTTGCTATCACTATGCAAAAGAAGTTTTCGGAGAAGATGCATCTTATTTGAAATTAGGTTTTTCATTCCCTATGCCAGATGAAAAAATAAGAGAATTCTGCAAAAAAGTAGAAAAAATATATATCATAGAAGAAAATGACCCTTACATAGAGGAAAGAGTTCGTTATTTGGGATTCTCTTGTCATGGCAAAGACCTTTTACCAAAATATGGCGAAATGACACCAGATGTAATTAAAAAAGGATTCTTTGGAGAAGAAACAAAAACAATTCAATATGATGATACAACAGTTGTAGATAGACCTCCAACACTTTGCGCAGGTTGTCCTCATAGAGGATTTTTCTATGAAGTTGGAAAAAGAAAAAATGTTATGGTTTCTGGAGATATTGGATGTTATTCATTAGGATTTGCAAAACCATATAATGCAATAGACCTTTTGTTGTGTATGGGTGGCGGTTTTAGTATTGGACATGGCGCACAAAAAGTATTTAACATGGCAAAAGATAATAAAATGCGTGTTGTTTCTGTTTTGGGTGACTCCACATTTTTACATTCAGGTGTTAACTCTTTAATGGATGTAGTATATAATAATAGTAATACAATAAGTGTAATATTGGATAACCGTATTACAGGTATGACAGGACATCAAGAAAACCCTGGCACAGGATATAATGCAAAAGGTCAAGAAGCGAATATGATAGATATTGAAGGCATTGTGAAAGCAATGGGCATCAAGCACATTCGTACAATAGACCCTAATAATATCAATGAAGTAAAAACTGTTTTAGATGATTTCCTCGCATTAGATGAGCCTTCTGTTATTATTACAAAATGGCCTTGTGCATTAAAGAAATTCTCTAAAGAAGATAAAGAACAATTTGCAGGAGCATTTACAAAGAGCATGACAGTAAATACTGATAAATGTATTGGTTGTAAAATGTGTATGAAATCTGGCTGTCCTGCAATTAGCTTTGATACAGAAAACAAAAAAGCAGTAATTGATGGTATACAGTGCGTAGGCTGTGGCGTATGCAGTCAGCTTTGTCCTAAAGATGCGATTGAATGGAAGGAGGCGTAATCATAATGACAAAAAGTGTTTTATTAGTTGGCGTAGGCGGACAAGGAACAATATTGGCAGGTAAACTGCTTACACAAGGACTTATGGAAGCTGGTTATGATGTAAAAATGAGCGAAATACATGGTATGAGCCAAAGAGGTGGTAGTGTTTCTTCTCATGTGCGTTATGGTGAAAAAGTAGAATCTTCTACGATTGAACCAGGTCAGGCAGATATGCTTGTTTCTTTTGAAAAAATGGAAGCATTAAGAGAATTGAAATATTTAAAACCAGATGGAATTGCTGTTGTAAATGAGCATGAAATGCCTTCTATGCCTATATTGACAGGAGATGCAGTATATCCTAAAAATGCAATAGAAGAAATTCAAAAACATGTAAAAACAACTGTATTAAATGCAACAAAAATGGCTTTAGAATTGGGAAATGCAAAAGCAGCAAATATTATTTTGCTTGGTACAATTATAAAAGCTATGAAATTGGAGAGTATAGACTGGGAAAGTATCATTAAAAAACAGGTAAAACCTGCTTTTGTAGAATTAAATTTAAAAGCACTGCAATGTGGTATGAATGCAGTAGAATAATCAGATTCTGTTTGTTTTCATAATAATAAAAAATTTTGTTTTGCTTTTATCAAAAAGTGGGGTATGATAATATATATTGAAATCATTTCACTATATTATTTTGTGAGTTTTACCCACACCCCAAACTTTTGACTTTATAAATACAATTTTATAATGTGGAATGATTACAACAGAATGAAATAACAAAAACGGAGGGAAAGCCATGCTTTTAAATCGATTTTATCAGCAATATCAGACAAAATTGAAAACGCCAGAAGAAGCGGTGAAACTAGTAAAAGACGGAGATTGGATTGATTACAGTTCTGGAGTAGGTGCACCTTATCTTTTAGACGAAGCACTAGCAAAAAGAAAAGGAGAACTGAAAGATGTGAAAATTAGAGGCTGTCTTGCTATGCGTCCTGTTCAAGTTGTAGAACAAGACCGTGAACAACAGAGTTTCACATATCAAAGCTGGCATTGTTCTGGTTATGAAAGAAAGCTGTGCGATGAAGGACTTTGCTATTATATACCTATGCTTTTCCGCAATCTTGCATCTTATTACAGAAGATATTTAACAGTAAATGTAGCAATGATATCTGTTGCACCTATGGATAATGCAGGTTATTTTAGTTTTTCACTAGCGAATTATGCCACAAAAGCAATATTGGACGCAGCAGATATTATTATGCTGGAAGTAGATGAAAATATGCCTAATGTTTACGGGGGAATGGAGGACTGCATTCATATTTCTGAGGTAGATGTTGTTGTAGAGGGAAAACATCCTCCTCTTGCACAACTTCCTGTACCAAAAGCAACAGAAATTGACCAAAAAATTGCAGAACAAATTGTACCTTTTTTAAAAGATGGTGCAACAATACAGTTAGGTATTGGCGGTATGCCTAATTCAGTAGGCAATTTGATTGCAAAATCCGATTTAAAACATTTAGGAATGCATACAGAACTGCTTTCAGACGGCTATGTGGATTTGTATGAAGCAGGTAAACTGGATAATAAATGTAAGACACTTCACAGAGATAAGGGCGTTTTTGGTATTGCATTAGGCTCTCAAAGATTATATGATTGGGTAGCAGAAAACAGAGGTTTGCTTTCTTTCCCTATGGATTATGTAAATAGCCCTGAAGTAATGTCACAAATGGACGGTATGATTTCTATTAATAGCTGTATTGCTATGGATTTGTATGGACAGGTGTCTTCTGAAAGTTCTGGAACGAGACATATTTCTGGAACAGGCGGACAACTAGATTTTACAACAGGAGCATATATGTCTAAGGGAGGAAAAGGATTTATATGCATGAGTTCTTCTTTCCAAGATAAACAAGGACAAAGATATTCTCGTATTAAGCCAAAATTTACAGGTGGCGATATTATTACAACACCTCGTACACAATCCTATTATATTGTAACAGAATATGGCTGTGTAAATTTGGCAGGACGTTCTGCATGGGAAAGAGCAGAAATGTTAATTTCATTGGCTCACCCTGATTTTAGAGATGAGTTAATTAAACAAGCTGAAATACAGAAAATATGGCGCAAGTCAAATCGTGTATAAATAAAAATTTATATTGCTAGTCAAAGTTATTTTACAATTTGCTAAAGACATCCAGTTTTTTTTACAATATATGATATTAGCAGTTACCCTCTGCCCCAAAAGGGCAAGGGTATTGCTAATATCCACAATAAAATGATAGCAACGATTACCAATGAAGGAGGAAGAAATATGATAGCTGAAAAAATGAAAGAGCTTGTAGCAAACAGTTCTGTAATTAGAAAGATGTTTGAAGAAGGCAAAAACTTATCAGAAAAATATGGCGCAGAAAATGTATGTGATTTTAGTTTAGGAAATCCCAATCTTGCAGCACCAGACGGTATTAAAAATGCAATAAAATCAGTAATAGAGGAAGAAGATGCTGTTTTTGTACATGGATATATGAATAACTCTGGTTATGAAGATGTACGAAAAGCAGTAGCAGATTCATTAAATCGTCGTTTTGGCACAGAATTTGGAGCAGAAAATATTGTAATGACAGTAGGTGCAGCAGGTGGCATGAATGTGGCAATGAAATCATTGATAAATCCTGGTGACGAAATCGTTGCATTTGCACCATTTTTTGGGGAATATCGTTGTTATGCTTCCAATGTGGACGCAAAACTTGTGGTAGTTCCTGCTAATGAACCTTCCTTTCTTCCAGATGCAGAAGTTTTTGCAAAATATATCACACCAAAGACAAAAATGGTAATCATCAATTCTCCAAATAATCCTACTGGAGTAGTATATCCCGAAAGCACAATTATTGCATTGGCAGATGTTTTAAGAGAAAAACAAAAAGAATATGGTACAGAAATTTATATTTTTGCAGATGAGCCTTATAGAGAGCTTGTTTATGATGATACAGTAAAAGTACCATTTTTAACAAAATATTATGACAATACATTAGTAGGCTATTCTTGGTCAAAGTCACTTTCATTACCTGGGGAAAGAATAGGCTATATTGCAGTGTCCAATAAAATAGCAAATTTTGAAGATTTAACAAGTGCATTAAATGTTGCTACAAGAATATTGGGATTTGTAAATGCACCATCATTAATACAAAGAGTGATTGCTCGTTGTGTAGATGATGTTGCAGATTTAGAATTTTATAGAAAAAATAGAGATATGCTCTATAATGGTCTGTCTGAAATGGGTTATGATTGTGTAAAACCTGACGGGGCTTTTTATCTTTGGATAAAAACACCTATTGAAGACGACAGCGAATTTGCTGAAATAGCAAAAAAATACTTGCTTTTGACAGTACCTGGTTCTGCTTTTGGATGTAAAGGTTATATTAGATTATCTTATTGTGTTTCTCCTAAAATGATAGAAACATCACTGCCTAAATTCAAAACACTTCTGGAAGAAGTCAAAAATATGTAATTTATAATAGCGTAATATTAGTAAGGTGATAGCATATATGACGTTGTTCCGATTTTGATAGAATAGGTGTTTTTTGGAACAGCGTACTATGGTTACATAAAAGTGGTATTGTTACTAAAAACATACAATCAGTTTTTGCTGATTAATATTACAATAAAAAACATAGTTTGTAAAAAAGTTTTTGTTTTGTTTTATAAAAAAGAAAACAAAAGGCGGGCAATATCCCGCAAATATATATTTTATTTGTGGGATTTGCCTATAACCTAAAGACTTTAACCATTGCAAATACAGTTTTATAATGGTATATTAATGATAGCAAAATCTACCTACAATCGGGCAGGGGGAATGAATATGAAAACAAGCAAAACAAAAACAACATTGATTATGGGCTTTGCACTTTTTGCAACATTTTTTGGCGCAGGAAATCTGATTTTTCCACCTTTTTTAGGCAGGGAAACAGGCGCATCATGGTTTATGGGATTTATGGGATTTTTCATTATGGACGTTGGACTTGGTGTTTTAGCGATATGGGCAACTGTATTTAATCGCATAGGAAACATAGAAGGCGTTGTAGGGAAAATTGGTATGCTTCCCGGCAAAATCATGGCAGCAATTATTATTATTTGTATTGGACCAGGACTATGTATTCCAAGAACAGCAGCAACAACATTTGAAATGGGTATTTCTACATTGATGCCAGGGTTTAGCCCTTGGATTTTTGGAGCATTATTTTTTGGTGTAGCATTATTGCTTACCATTCGTCCTACAAAAGTTGTAGATATTGTAGGAAATTATTTAACTCCTGCTTTGATTATAGTTATGGTCATATTGATTGTGTTAGGCGTTGTTTCTCCTATTGGACCTGCCACAGCAGAATCAACAGTGATTCCTTTAAAAGAAGGTATGCTTTCTGGTTATCAAACAATGGACGGTATTGGAGCACTTCTTTTAACAGGTATTGTTACAACAGCAGCACACAGCAAAGGTTTTACAGATAAAAAAGAAGTAAGTGGTATGGTTGGTATGTCTGGTTTAATTGCAGGCGCATTGCTTATGTTAATATATGGTGGGTTAACATATTTAGGTGCAACTACTTCTACGGGCGGATTTGAAGAGTTAAATCAAGCAGGATTGCTTATGGCGATTGTGCAGTCTTTAATGGGAAAAAGTGGTATGATTCTTTTAACATTGATTGTATTACTTGCTTGTTTAACAACAGCAATTGGTTTAACTTCTGTTGCAGCAGATTATTTTAATACTATTTCAAATGGAAAATTACAATATAGTCATCTTGTTATTGCAATTTGTGTATTTAGCTATGTCATTTCTAATTTTGGCTTAACACGTATTATCAATATATCTGCACCAATATTAAGTTTATTATATCCTCCAACATTGGTATTAGTATTGTTAACATTTCTTGATGATGTATTTAAAAATGATAATGTTGCTTGTTTTGGAGCATATTTTGCTCTTGCAGCAAGTGCAGTAGAATTAATATTAGGTGCTGATGCTGTGAAAGCATTACCTTTTGCACAATATGGTTGTGCTTGGATACTTCCAGCACTGGTTGGCTGTGTAATAGGTTTCTTTGTCAAAAGAAAAAATGCACAAGTATAATAAATAGTAAGCAATCAAAAAGCACTCTACAAAGAGTGCTTTTTTGTAATGTATATTCCATTCTTATATTTAAAATTGAATCATAAAAATAATGATAATACTAATATAAAATCAGCAATCAATGTAAATATAATAATAGAAATGCTAGATTGATAAAAATGATATTGCTAATATAGATATATTGTTAAATATATCATGTAAAATTTAATTTTATAAATTTGTATATAAATATATTGCTTATATTTGTAAATAATTGTATAATAATGAAAAAAGTAAAAATATTTTATTTCATAGATTAAAATAGTTTCAATAAATGTTATGTTTAGAAAAGAGGTAATATTATGAACACTGGGAAACGGTTATTTATAGAGCAGTTATATCATTTGTATGCTGAAAAATTGTATAATATTGCCTATGTTAAATTGGAATATGATGAGGAAAAAGCAAATAAGGTTTTGCAGGAAACATTTTCTATTGCTTGTATGAAAATAGATGTTTTATATTATTCAGAGTATCCTTTTGCTTGGCTACTACAAGTACAGAGTTTTGTTATAAAACGAGAAAAATTTCGTATGTGTATGGGAAAAACAGAGGAAGAAAAATATGAATTTGCGAAAGAAATAAGTATGGATACATTACCAAAAGACCAAATTCACGCACAGGAGTCTGAATCTCATGAAAATTCCTTGTTTGAGGAATTACAAGATATATTATCAACAAAAGAATTAGACAATATAGAACAAAGATGTAAAAATTATAAAAAGTCTACAAAAGACATAGAACAATTAAATAAAAATATTTCTCTCAGCAGTAAATTATATCATAAAGTTAAAAGCATTATAAAAAAACATCATGATACAAAATAAAAATAGGATAATCATAACATAAAATAGTGTAATTTATATTTGTTATATTGACATAGTAATGACATTACTATGTCTTTTTTATGCGAAAAAATAATTTTATAATAAATTTTTAGACAAAAATTTTAAAAAATCAACATATTAGCGTGACAAAAGGCAGTAATTTACAGATATTTATATATAGGGGATATTTTATTAAACATTATGAGAATTTGCTATCATTTTATCCCACTTCCCCACTTCTTTACCTCCAGAAAGAAGTCAGAAAAAATCATACAAATCACATTTTTGCTTGTGAATGTAAGTCTATATTATGACTTGTGGGGTAGTGGGATGATGAATGTATTAAAAATCAGATATAAACATAGTAATGTGTTTATATAAATTACATTTGTTTTATAGAAAGGAGTTTTTATTATGGGTATCAGATTAACTATTGAAGGTGCAGAAACAATTTCATTAGATGAACACAGTATTAAAAGTTGTAAATTTCTCACAGATACACCAGATGATTCTGATGCAAGGTCAACAGATGTAGTAAATACATTGGAATTGACAGGCAAAATATTAACAGCAGTAGACGGCGACGCAGCAGATGATACAATGAAAATTGCAAAATGGTCTGTTGTAAAAGCAGAAAGCTCTGACAGTTATAGAAAAGCAACTGTTGAAATTGTTTCAGCAAATCAGATTGTCAGAAAAATACATTTTCCAAATGCATTTGTTGTTGACTATCAAGAACGCTATGGCGATACAGAAGGTATTGGCGAATTTACACTGATAATCAGACAGAAAAAAGACAAATTTGAATTGACAACAATTGATGGTGGCTATTCTTTCTAATAAAAAATTTTTATTAGAAAAATATCCCTTCAGACTATGGCAACAATAGTCTGAAGGGAAAAAAGGGAGGTATGCGGAAAATACTTTTATATTGCGAGGGCTGAGTGCAATGTTATTTTCCGCATACATTTCTATTTTACAAGAAATATAATGTAATGTAAAGATGTCTGTTGCAATAATAAATAAAAATATCAATAAAGAAATATAATATCATTCCCCCTACAAAAAATATATTTTTTGTAGGGGGAATATTAATATTTAGATTTCAACAATACCTTCATATACTTTTTCTGCTTTTCCAGAAAGATAAACAGCATCATCAGTATATTTAATAAGCAAATCGCCACCTTTTAATTTTACTGTAATTTGTTTATCTCTACTGCAATAACCGTTTAATACTGCGGCAACTGCGGCAGCACAAGCACCTGTACCACACGCCCATGTTTCGCCACTTCCTCTTTCCCATACTCTCATTTTTAATGTGGTAGAGTTAATAATTTGTACAAATTCAATATTTACTCTTTCAGGGAAAAGTGGGCTGTATTCAAATGCTGGTCCTATTTTTTCAATATCTAAATTGTCTAAATTATTCCAGAATACAACAGCATGAGGATTACCCATAGAAATACAAGTAATACTATATTCTTTTTCATCTATTTTTACAGGATAATTTAATACATTTTTAAATTCCAAACCTCTTATTTTAACAGGAATTTGCTCTGGCTCTAATATTGCTTTACCCATATTTACTGTTGCAAAATCTACAACGCCATTTTGTACGAACAATTTTAATTGTTTGATACCAGAAGGTGTTTCCACTGTCATATCTGTTTTAGGTACATAACCATTTTCATAAACATATTTTCCAATACAACGAACAGCATTTCCGCACATTCTGCCCTCACTACCATCTAAGTTATACATTCTCATTTTAATATCAGCAACGTCTGATTTTTCCATCAATACAACACCATCGCCACCTATGCCAAAATGTCTATGAGAAAGTGAAACAGCAAGTGATTCAGGGCTTGTAATTTCGTGTCCATCTAAACAGTTAAAATAAATGTAGTCGTTACCACAAGCAGACATTTTTGTAAAAGGAAGTTTCATGCGTTTTTCTCTCATATTGTTAATATCAATGAGTTCTGTGCTATATTCAGAAAAACGACTGATTAAACTGTCTGCTAATGCATTTGCAGTATCCAAAGAGGTTAAGCAAGGTATAGAATGTTCCACTGCAAGACGACGAATTTTTACACTGTCTAAACTTGGTAGACGTCCCTTTGAAGAAGTGGATATAATATAATTGATTTTTCCACTTTCCAAAAGTGCTTTTGAATTATCTTTTGATTCATGTATTTTATTTACTACTTTTACATTAATGCCAGCTTGTAGCAATACGTTTGCTGTACCTTTTGTGGCATAAATTTCAAAACCAAGTGAAGCATATTTTTTAGTAATATCAACAATTTCTGCTTTATCTGCATCACGTACTGTTACAAATAAAGCACCTTGTTTTTTCATTTTGTATCCTGCGGCAATTAAACCTTTATAAAGTGCCTCGCTAAGTGTTTTGCCTATACCCAATACTTCGCCCGTAGATTTCATTTCAGGTCCTAATTGTACATCAACATCAATGAGTTTTTCAAATGAGAATACAGGTACTTTTACAGCAACATAAGGAGGTGTTTTATAAAGTCCTGTGCCATAACCCATATCTTTTAATTTTTCACCAAGCATTGCTCTTGTAGCAAGGTCAACCATAGGCACACCAGTTACTTTACTGATATATGGTATTGTTCTGGAAGAACGAGGATTTACTTCTATTACATAAATTTGATTTTCATAAATGACATATTGAATATTGACCAGTCCCTTTGTTTTTAATGAAACGGCAAGGTTTTTAGTATATTCAATCAATTTTTGAGTTAACTCACCGCTGACATTCCAAGCAGGGTATACTGCAATAGAGTCACCAGAATGAATACCAGCACGTTCTATATGTTCCATAATACCAGGTATGAGTATTTCTTCTCCATCGCAAATAGCATCTACTTCAATTTCAACGCCCATAAGATATTTATCAATCAATATAGGATTTTCAATATTATGAGAAAGTATAATTTGCATATATTCTCTAATATCTTCATCACTATGAGCGATAATCATATTTTGACCACCTAAAACATAGGAAGGACGCATTAAAACAGGATAGCCTAAATTATTTGCAACTTTCAAAGCGTCTTCTGTTCTCATGACAGTATAGCCAGCAGGGCGTTCAATATGGAGTGATTCTAAAAGTTCATCAAAACGCTCTCTATCTTCTGCAGCATCAATACTATCAGCAGGAGTACCCAATATTTTAACTCCATTTGCCTCTAAAAATTTTGTTAATTTAATAGCAGTTTGTCCGCCAAATGCTACCACAACACCATAAGGCTTTTCTGTTTTAATGATATTCATAACATCTTCTGGTGTTAGTGCATCAAAATATAATCTGTCTGCTGTGTCAAAGTCTGTTGAAACCGTTTCAGGGTTGTTGTTGGCAATGACTACTTCATAACCAGCCTCTTTTAATGCCCAAACACAATGTACAGAAGCATAATCAAATTCAATACCTTGTCCAATACGTATTGGTCCAGAACCAAATACAATAACAGTTGGCTTACCAGAACCGTATGTCTGAATGTGTTCTAGTGCTTCGTTTTCTGTGTCATATGTGGAATAAAAATAAGGTGTTTCTGCTTTAAATTCTGCTGCGCAAGTATCTACCATTTTGAATACTGCGGAAACAGGATTTTGTATTTTTTGATTTGAAAATCTTTCTATTACTTTGTCAGGATAACCTAATTTTTTTCCTTTTAAATATAAAGCATCATCAAGTGTTTTTTCGGATAATTCTCTTTCATAATTTATTAAATTAAGCAGTTTATATAAAAACCATTTATCAATTTTAGTAATATCGTTGATTTTGTTAACTGAAATACCTCTTTTTAATGCCTCGAATACTACAAACAGTCTTTCGTCATCACAAATGTGTACTTTTTGTAATATTTGTTCTTTGGAAAGTGTTTCTAATTTAGGCAAATTCAAACTATCAAGAGAAATTTCTGCTCCTCTTACTGCTTTCATAATTGCCATTTCAAAACTAGGAGCAATCGCCATAACTTCTCCTGTTGCCTTCATCTGTGTACCTAATACACGCTTAGCATATACAAATTTATCAAATGGCCATTTTGGCAGTTTCACAACAACATAGTCTATAGTAGGTTCAAAACAAGCGTATGTGCTACCTGTTACAGCATTTTTAATTTCATCTAATGTGTAGCCTATAGCAATTTTAGCCGCAACTTTGGCAATAGGATAGCCTGTTGCTTTAGAAGCAAGTGCAGAAGAACGAGAAACACGAGGATTTACTTCTATAACTGCATATTCAAAACTGTCTGGATTTAAAGCGAATTGACAGTTACAACCACCTTCCACACCAAGTGCAGAAATAATATTTAAAGAAGCAGAACGAAGCATTTGATATTCTTTGTCTGCTAATGTAACTGCTGGAGCGATAACAATGGAGTCACCTGTATGCACACCAACAGGGTCAAAATTTTCCATACTACATATTGTAATAACATTTCCTTTGCTATCACGCATCACTTCAAATTCAATTTCTTTCCAGCCAGAAATACATTTTTCAACTAATATTTGTGATATAGGAGAAAGACGCAAACCATTTGAAGCAATTTCAATCAGTTCTTCTTCATTATTACATATACCACCGCCAGTACCGCCTAATGTAAAGGCGGGACGAATGATAACAGGATAGCCTATTGTTTCTACAAAGTTGATAGCATCTTCTACTGTATTTACGACTTCAGAAGGTATAACAGGTTCTCCTATTTCAAGCATAGTATCTTTAAACATTTGTCTGTCTTCTGCTTTATCTATTGTAACAGGGTTTGCACCTAATAATTTTACATTATGTTGTTGTAAAAACCCTTCTTTTGCTAACTGCATAGAAAGTGTTAAGCCAGTTTGTCCCCCTAATGTAGAAAGTACGCTATCTGGTTTTTCTTTTTCTATAATCCTTTTTAATGTATCAATGGTAAGAGGTTCGATATAAATACGGTCTGCCATAGCTTTATCTGTCATAATAGTAGCAGGATTACTGTTTACAAGAACAACTTCCAAACCTTCTTCACGCAATGTACGACACGCTTGTGTACCAGCATAATCAAATTCTGCTGCTTGTCCTATGACAATAGGACCAGAACCAATTACTAAAACCTTTTTAATATCTTGTCTTAATGGCATGATTTGTTACCTCCCATCAATGTTATAAAACGGTCAAATAAAAACATTGTATCTCTTGGACCACCATTTGCTTCAGGGTGAAACTGCACTGTAAAAACAGGTATTTCCTGATAATCGATTCCTTCGCAAGTGCCATCGTTAGCATTTTCAAAGCGTACACTACATCCTGAAGGAAGTGTAGTACTATCTACTGCATAACCATGATTTTGACTAGTAATATAAACATTACCTGTTACCAAATCTTTTACAGGCTGATTGGCACCTCTATGACCATATTTTAATTTGATTGTTTTTGCACCGTTTGCTAAAGCAACAAGCTGATGTCCTAAACAAATGCCAAATATAGGTATTTTGGTTTGAAGTAATTTTTTAATTTCTTCAATAATTTCTACGTTGTCCGCAGGGTCACCTGCACCATTTGAAAGCATAATACCATCTGGTTGCATTTCCATAATTTGCTCATATGTGGTATAGGCTGGTACAGTAATTACTTCACAACCTCTTTTTTCTAATTCTTTGTGGATATGTTTTTTTGCTCCGAAATCCATTAAAACAACTTTGTTTTTTGGAAATTCTGGTTTTGATATGGATATTTCATGACAAGTGGTGTTTTTGACTGCGTCCGTTACACGATAGTTTTTTAATTCTGAAACGATACTATCTAAATTTTCAATAGTATTGACAATACGTGCATTCATGACACCGTATTCCCTTATTATTCTGGTTAATTGTCTTGTATCTATGTTGCAAAGACCAATTACATTATGTTCCTTTAAAAAAGTGTCAAGATTCCCTTCTGAACGAAAATTTGAGGGTTCCTGACACCATTCTCTAACAATATATGCTTTTACATGAGTGTTTTCACTTTCAAAATCAGCAGGAATTACACCATAATTACCAATTAAAGGAAATGTCTGCACAACAATTTGTCCATAATAACTAGGGTCTGTTAATGTTTCAAGATAGCCTGTCATAGCAGTAGCAAAAACAATTTCTCCTGTTATTTCACCTTCTGCACCGAAAGCATTTCCTTCAAAAAACTGCCCATTTTCTAATACAAGATATACTTTTTTTTCCATTTTCATTCCTCCGTCATTACGCTAGGGTTTTCAAATATATCATTTTAGAGCAACATAATAAAACTGCGTTTATACACAATTTTTTACATTTTATAGCATAAAAATAGCTTTGTCCAGTATAAAATAAAAGCAGTAAAAACTTTATTTTATTTCGTATAAAAAGTTGTTGTATAATATAAACAATAAAAAAACAATATTGAAATAATACTTATTCTATTCCATGTAATATTTTAATAAATAAATTCATAAAAAATATACAATTCATACAAAAAATAAAACAATTACACAATATATTTTTTATTTAACATTTGTAATGTTCATAAAAATAGGGGAGAGATTCTCCCCTCAGCTTATTAAAAAACCTTGAGAGCAACGCTCTCAAACTCTCATTTCTTTCTTGAAAGAAAGAAATAAAGAACTTTAAACGAAAACTACGTTTCCTTAAAAACATCGTTTTTCTAATTGCAAACAGAGTTTTATTGATAAACTGAAGAAAGCTATTTTCCCCTAATATTATTAATACATTACAATATATTCTTCTCTTGCTGCGCCGACAGAAACATATTTAATACGACATTCTGACAATTCTTCTATATATTTAATATATTTTAATGCAGCATCTGGTAAATCTTCTGGTTTTCTGCATTTTGAAATATCACATTTCCAGCCATCAACATATTCTATAACAGGTTTTGCAAGTGATAATTCTGCTGCAAAAGGAAATTCTTTTGTTTCTTTTCCATTTACAGTATAAGCAGTGCAAACAGGTATTTTATCTAAATAAGAAAGTACATCTAACTTTGTCAATGCTACTTCATCACAGCCTTGTACTCTTACACCATAACGAGAAGCAACAGCATCAAATGCGCCTACACGTCTTGGACGACCTGTTGCTGCACCATATTCTCCACCAGCAGCACGTAATGCTTCTCCTTCTTCTCCAAACATTTCTACTGTAAAAGGACCTTCTCCTACACAAGAAGAATATGCTTTCATAATACCAATTACATTTGTAAGTTTTAAATTAGGCACACCTGCACCAATAGGAGCATATGCGGCGATTGTGGAAGATGATGATGTATAAGGATAAATACCAAAATCGATATCCCTTAAAGCGCCAAGTTGTGCTTCAAACATTACTTTTTTACCTTGTTTTACAGCTTGATTTAAGTATATACTTGTATCACAAATATAGTCTTTAAATTCCTGTGCATATTTATCTAACCAATCAAGCATATCTTGATAGCTTACTTCTTCTGCACCATATACATTTTGTATAGTTAAGTTTTTCCAAGACAATATATTTTTTAATGATGCTCTATATTGTTCTGGGTAAAGCAAATCTCCCATACGAATACATTTTTTCATATATTTGTCGCCATATACTGGAGAAATACCACGTCTTGTAGAACCGAATTTTGCATCCCCAAGGCGTTCTTCTTCTAATATGTCAAGCTGTTTATGATAGGGCATACAAATAATTGCTCTATCACTAATTTTTAAATTTTTAGGTGTAATTTTAACACCTGCATCTGTCAATTTTTTCTTTTCATTGCTTAAATGTTCCAAATCAATTACCATACCAGTACCCATAATATTAACAACACTTTCACGAAGTATACCAGAAGGTAAAAGATTTAATATAAATTTGCCTTTGTCGTTAATTACAGTATGTCCTGCATTGTTTCCTCCTTGATAGCGGGAAACAATATCATAATTTTCAGAAAGAAGGTCAACCATTCTACCTTTTCCTTCATCTCCCCAGTTAATACCTACTATTGATGTTAACATAACTAAAACACATCCTTTCCAATGTGATAAACTGCAACGTATCAATTATAGTATAGTTATGGGTATAAAATCAAGTTTTTCTGCTATTTTTTTCCGTATAGAATATTGATTTTGATGATTTTATATCTAATAGTAAAAAAATGTAATGATTTTTGAAACAAATTAAAGTAACTCTTTATAAGAAGTAATATATTTATCAGATATATTTTGTATTTCTATTGTATCATTAGGGCGTGTATCTTCAGCTATGGCAACAACATAAAAACCGCCTTTTTTTGCTGTACGTATGGCGTAAAGAGCATCTTCAAATATTACAGTATTTTTTTGATTTCCCCCCAAACGCTTCATTGTTCTGAAAAATACTTGTGTATCATTTTTTGTCAATCCCATTTCTGTGCAGGTTGCAATGAAATCAAAATAATGTAGTATGTCAAGACGTTTCATTGCCGTAAGTGTGTAGTCTGGTTCAGAAGCGGTTAATATACACATTTTTGTACCACATTGTTTTTGCTTTTCTAAATATTGTTTTGCAAAGGGTTTTAATGGTACATGGTTAGCATATTCTTCTGCTACAACAGCAATAATTTCTGCTACAATATCATTTTCTGTTTTAGGAATTTCAAACAGTTGTTTAAAATAGTGTGCTGTTTCAAATAATGTTTGTTTTTTGATTTTATCTTCAAAATCCTTAGGAGGCATAAAACCATATTGCTGTATATAATTTTTACCTACATTTTTCCATATAGGCATAGAATCAATGAGCGTACCATCTAAATCAAATATCATATATTTTTGCATATTTCTTTCCCCTTAATCATGTGAACAAAATACTACAAGTAACATTCAAATTTTTTGTTAATACAAACACCTAATGTCATAGGACCTGTATGTGTGGCAATGGTTGCACCAATCTGAAAGGGTTCTATCATTTCAATATTGGGTAAATCTGATTTTAATATTTCTGTAAATACTTCTATTTCTTCAGGTGTGTTTGTTGTACCTATTGTAAGTGTAAAATCTGATATTGAAAAATGATTTTGTTCTATATAATTTTTGGTAAGTTCTGATAATTTAAGCATTGCTTTTTTGCGACTGCGTGCTAAACCAGCTTTATTGATTTCGCCATTTGCTAAAACAATAAGAGGTTTGATATTTAATATACTTCCAGAAAGAGCAGCAACTTTGCCTATTCTTCCACCTTTTTCTAAATGTGTCAATGTTCCCACTACAAAAAATATACGACTGTCAAATTTTGCCTTTTGCACAAAAGAATGTACAGCATCAATATCATATCCTGATTGTTGCATACGTGCTGATTCTCTTACAATAAGATATTGAGAACCTGTTGCCGCATAAGAATTTTCAATATATATTTTTCTTTGTGTATAGTTTTCTTCCAATATTTGTTTTGCGGACATTGCTGACTGAAAAGAACCGCTTAAAGTGTTTGTAATGGTAAAACAAATAATATCTTTGCCAGATTCCAATACAGGAGTAAAAAAATCTATATAATCCTGCACAGAAGGTAATGACGTTTTTGGAAATATATTTTTCTGTATCATATTGTCATAAAATACACTAAGAGGAAGTTCTTCTATTTCTTTTTGATATGTTTTTTGGTCTAAAGAAACATAAAAAGGAATGGTAATGATATTGTATTGTTTTTTTACATTACTTGGAATATCAGCAGCACCATCGCTGAAAATTTGAAATTCAGACATTGTAGTCCTCCTTACTTATCAAAATTACTAATTTATTTTACTTTATCATAACAGATATTATATTTGTTTGCAATTCTAAATATTGTAATAAGTAGTATAAAAAACTATGTCATGAGGAGTATCCAAAAAGAGTCGTTTTAAAAATAATTTTTATTTCTGTTTGTCATTAGGAAAACGAAGTTTTCCAGTAAAGTTTTTG
>OFHA01000674.1_pt1 | contig 28514 bp, 30 predicted proteins | sample 1521891 | NCBI WGS metagenome assembly OFHA01 (sample SAMEA3504089, study PRJEB24116) | mouse gut metagenome | biome: mouse gut; feature: mouse-associated habitat; material: faeces | place: Denmark | collected 2011
CAGGAGCTGGAGATGGACGTGTGCCCCAAATGCGGCAGCCGCAACTTGACTAAGATTGAGCGGATGAACGGTTACCTGTCCTATTCCCGGGTGAAAGGCGACACAAGGCTCAATGACGCCAAGATGGCGGAAATCAAAGAGCGCAGGAGCATGTAATAATAGAAACCGAAGAATGCAGGGCATGTAAGGAGAACATATGAGATACCACAACATAACGAAAGATGATATGCTAAACGGCGACGGGCTCCGGGTGGTCCTGTGGGTGTCCGGCTGCTCCCATTGCTGTAAGGGATGCCATAACCCCATCACCTGGGATCCCAATGGGGGGCTTGCCTTCGACGGGGAGGCGAAGGAAGAAATTTTTGCGGAGCTTGCCAAGGACTATATTTCTGGAATTACCCTGAGCGGTGGGGATCCCCTGTATTTTGGCAACCGTTCCGACGTGCTGCGGTTCGTCCGGGAACTGAAAGGGAAGTTCCCGGAAAAAACCGTCTGGCTATACACAGGGTTTGTGTGGGAAACCATTTCCGGGCTTGAAATTATGGACTATATAGATGTGCTGGTGGATGGCGAATTTCAGGAAGGGCAGAAAAATACCCAGCTTTATTGGCGGGGCAGCGCGAACCAGCGGGTCATAAACGTCCCGGCCAGCCGTGCGGAAGGGAAACTGGTGCTGCATTGCAGGTGATATCCCTTGACATTTTTTTCAGGAACGCTTATAGTAATGAAGCAGAATCTGACAGTGAAGGAGAAATAGCCCCAATGAAAAAGGAACCATTCGTGACAAAAGGACAATTAGACGAAATTGTAAAAACATACCCCACCCCTTTCCACTTATATGATGAAAAGGGAATCCGCGCCAATGCCAAAGCTGTGAAAGAGGCATTTGCATGGAATCAGGGATTTAAGGAATACTTTGCGGTAAAAGCAACTCCCAACCCGTTTTTAATCAATATTTTAAAAGAGTATGGCTGCGGCTGTGACTGTTCCTCCATGACGGAGCTGATGCTGGCAGATGCGCTGCATTTCTCCGGGGAGGACATTATGTTTTCCTCCAATGCTACCCCGGCCAGCGAGTTCCAGTTTGCCAACAGCATCGGCGCAATTATCAATCTGGACGATTTTACCCATATTGATTTTCTGGAAAAAACCATTGGCCATATTCCAGAAACCATAAGCTGCCGTTACAACCCAGGGGGCGTGTTTAAAATCAGCAACAGCATTATGGACAACCCTGGGGATGCGAAATATGGCTTTACCACGGAGCAGCTTTTTGAAGGTTTCAAGGTGCTGAAGGAGAAAGGCGCAAAGCATTTTGGGATCCATGCCTTTTTAGCCAGCAATACCGTCACCAATGAATATTACCCCACCCTGGCAAAAACCTTGTTTGAGGTAGCTGTAAAGTTAAAAGAAGAAACAGGGGCGGATATCCGCTTTATCAACCTTTCCGGCGGGATTGGCATACCTTACCGCCCAGACCAGGAGCCCAATGACATTTATGCCATCGGGGAAGGGGTCAGGAAAGTGTATGAAGAAGTGCTGGTTCCGGCAGGCATGGGGGATGTGGCAATTTACACAGAACTGGGCCGGTTTATGATGGGGCCGTACGGCTGCCTTGTGACAACCGCTATCCATGAAAAGCATACCCACAAGGAATACATCGGCTGCGACGCCTGCGCCGTGAACCTGATGCGCCCTGCCATGTATGGCGCTTACCACCATATTACAGTTATGGGGAAAGAGAATGACGTGTGCGACCATAAATACGATATTACTGGTTCCCTCTGTGAAAATAACGACAAATTTGCCATTGACCGGATGCTGCCTAAGATTGACATTGGGGACCTGCTTGTCCTCCACGATACCGGTGCCCACGGGTTTTCCATGGGTTACAATTACAACGGCAAGCTAAAATCCGCAGAAATCCTTTTAAAAGAAGACGGGACTGCCCAGCTAATCCGCCGTGCAGAAACGCCAGAGGATTATTTTGCCACTTTTGACTGTTTTGATATCTTAAAAGATATGAAACGGGGATAGCGGGTGCAAAATATGCTGGAACGGACTGATGTATTATCCATCCCTTACCTGAAAAAAACTACATTTACTGGAAGCTGCGGAGGGCTGCGCTTCCGATTTTCCCTGATAAAAAAAGAGCTTCCCCCAGAGGATGGGGCAGAAAAGGGGAAAGAAGCAGAACAGTTGGAAGTGGTGGCCTGGGAAGGCCCCTATGGCTTTGATGTAACGCCGGAGGAAGAAATGCAGCGGCTGGAAACCGAGTTTTCCGAGGAAGGCGTACAGGAAGGGATTGCATGGTTAAACGGGCTTTGGGAACAGGAGCCGGAAAAATGGGCGGCGGCAAAGAACAATTGGAAGAAAAGATACTGAACCATTCTGCTGCTCTGGCAGAAGGACGCAGAAGCGTTTAAGTTTCGCCAGCAGCCAGTTGTTCCTGCGGGGCCTTTGGCTGCAGAATATGCTATTTTACGCAAAATAAATTTCTGTCTGTAAGGCAAAAGATTAAGATGTAGCGAGAGCTGCAGCGATTGATGGCAACGCAGCGGATAAAAATTTAAGTAAGTAAAAACATCGGCATTTAACCGCCTTAATAATAGTAAGAAAGAAGTAGGTAAGGAGGCATAACTATGGGATTGCCAGCAAAAAAGGGAAAAGAAGTGGTTTTTGAAAAAGTAAAGCCCCAGCAAGGCTTCACATTGGAGAACCAGGAGAAGAAAATGAGAGATATCAAAGGCGCAGATATTAAGGGGTATCTGGAAGAACTATTTCTTTCATCCGATGAGTTCGTGATTTTGACTGCGCCGGAAGCACAGAATAGCGTCCGTTATGTTCAGGCATGTACACAGGATGGGGAAATTGAAGTTGAGTTAGGAATAGAAAGGGAGGGAACCCATTTGTATTATAAGATGTGTTCCCAGGAAGAATGCTCCCGTATTTTCTTTGATTTTTATGGAAATACATTCGTTCCTAAAATGGAAGAGTACAGTCCGGTAGAATTTTAACAGTTTGCAGGACAGGGTTGGGGAAAGAACTGTTGGGAAACAGAAAGCAAATCAGGGTGCAAAGCCTTTGCTGGATGGCCAGGGCTTTGCGCTTTTGTTCTCTTATAGGAAAGCCACAGGCTTTGACGCTTCACAGCAACACGATGTTCCCTATTAAGATAAAAAAACCAAACCCCACATTTCCAAGGGATTTGGCACTTACAAATACTGCCGGCAGCGGGACTTGAACCCGCACGTGGTTGCCCACAACAGATTTTGAGTCTGCCTCGTCTGCCATTCCGACACGCCGGCCTGCGGTAATATACCAGACCACACAGAATGAATATCTGTCAGTCTCAAACAAAAGATATATTACCATAGATGTAAGAAAAAAGCAAGTGATTTTAAGATGTTTTTCTTTTCTCCGTATTTGGAGGAGTCTGCCTGTCAGGAGCGTCCGGCATCTGTTCATGGGGAGTGTCCGGATTTTGTTGGCCGGGAATATCCGGACCCTGTCCTTCCGGAGACTCAGGGGGCTGGAATCTGCCGGGCATTCCGGACGTATTTCCATAAACGGTGGAATCCATGGTGACTTCCGTGTCTGTGGTTCCACAATGGATGGTAAAGGTACTGCCGGATATCACATCAGGGTGACTGAAAACAATACTGTCATATGATTTGGGCGGCGTATAGGAAATTAATGTGTCATTCCGGCTGTTTTTCAGAGATATTTCTGTTCCTGCCTCCTGAGAAGCAAAGGTCACCAGCATGGTTCCCTGAGAGGATGTATCGCCGAAGTTCTGAGCCATGTCGGAAAATCCTGCGGCTGCTGCAATTCCGCCTGTAATCCTGCCTTCACCATCATAGTCTAAAGCACTGTTTCCGTTGTTTTCAGAACCGGAGATGTAGAGCTCTCCGCCTTCCACATACAGATTTCCATTGGAATCTATGCCGTCTCCTCCGGCGTCAATGGTCAGGATACCACCTGTGATGCGAATAAAAACAGAGCTGCTTGTCTCAGCGGTATGGGGATCGGCGGGAGAAGATTCCAGGCTGCTGCCAGCAGAGGCATTCAGCCCATCGTCAGAAGATGTGATACGGACGGTTCCGTTTTTAATCAGAACAGTTTTTCCCTCAATCCCTTCATAGCATTTATCAATGGTGATGCTTCCATCTTCCAGGGTAAAATCAGCGTCGGTGTGCATGCCGTCATCCTCTGCGGCAATATGAAAGGTTCCCCCTGCAATATAGAGAAATCCCAGCGTGGAATCATCTTTGTCTGCACTGTGTATTCCGTCTTTTCCGGCGGTAATGGTGAAATTTCCGTCGGAAATGCATACACTGTCTTTTCCGCTCAGGCCATGGCGGGCAGCCTGGATGGTGCAGGTGCCGCCGGTTATCACCAGGTCGTCTTTGGAGACAATACCGTGTCCGTAGTTGCTGTAAATATTCAGAGTTCCGGAGCCATTTAAAGTTAAATCGTCTTTTGAGAAAACAGCTCCGTCAATATTATTGTCGTCAATTGCGGTGAATTCACCGGAAGCAGTCAGGGTGTTTTCACTGCCGGGTGCCAGCGTGAGAAAGACTTTATCGGCCTGTCTGATGTAAATGGGAGCGCTGGAGTCGCACTGTATGGATACATTGTCCAGTACAAGCTGTATTTTATCGGTGCTTTTGGCATCCACAATTACCATGCCATGGTCAAGGGAACCGGAGACAAGATAAGTTCCCTCCTGAGAAATGGTAACTGTTGTGCCTGAGACAGCAACAGCGTCCGAATCACAGGCGGCAGAATCCTGGTTCAGGGTGATAACAACGGCAGACGTTTCATCATAGCCGGCCTCCAGATCTCGCTGGCTGAACAGTTCTTCCGGATTACGGGCTGTGATATTTTCTTCCGGGGAAGAAGGAAGGCTGCTGTCAGAAGAGGCAGAATCGGAAGGATCGGGATCTGCCGCAGGAGTTTTGTTTTCAGCGCAACCTGCCATGATAAGCAAAAGCACAAGGGAGAGCATATAAACTGTTTTTTTCATGGATTCCTCCTTATTTATAATAATTGGGCAGTGAAAGATTTACAGTTCGCAGGAACCGGTTTCCTGACGGGAAAGCACGATTTCCAGGTTGCCGTTGCGGCACCGCAGGGCGTCAATAAAGTTCTTTTCTTCCGCCGGATTTCTCAGGGTAATCTGCCAGGTGAGTTTGTAAAGGCTGCCCATAGCGGTGGTTTTTACGCTGCGTATTTCATGGCGGGAAGTATAGGTTTCCAGCGGTTCGTCAAATACCTGTGTGTAGTCCAGATTTTCCGGAATGGTAATATGCAGGATTTTATTCCGTTCCGGATGGCGGGGAATACCAAAACCAAAATGGGTAAAGAGCAGGCTGCCGGTGCCCAGAATCAGGGAAAATAAGACAGCATATGAGAGATAACCCATGCCTGCAGTAAGACCTGTGCCCATGGCCAGAAAAATGGCGCAGATTTCCTGTGCGGAGCCGGGAACTGAGCGGAAGCGCACCAGATTGAAAGCTCCTGCCACAGCCACTCCTGCGCCGATGCTGCCGTTGACCAGCAGGATGACGGTACATACAATTGGAGGAAGCAGGGCCAGTGTGACCACAAAGCTCTGGGTATAACGGGCTCCGTAGGTGGAAATCACTGCCAGAAAGATACCTGCTGCCAGGGATACCAAAAGGCAGAGCAGAAAATCCGCAGGCTGAAGAGAAACTTCCGTTTCAAAAATACTTTTAAAAATATCAGGAAACATGACGCAGACCTCCTTTTGAACAGAGCTGTTCCTGTAAAATTGCTTCCCAGGCTTTTCCGTATTTGGAAAAAGAAGTTCTGAAAATGCTGTATTCAGAAAGTGTTTCAGTTAGCCATAAAGGCATGGCTGCGACAGTTTTTATTTCCATCAGGGCTGCGCCTGCCGGAAGGATGGGACTTCCATAGATGGGGCTGCAAAGGGAGAGCTGTTCCCGGCGCCAGAGAATATTTTCGTCAAAAGTAATGCGCAAATCCGGTTCATGGATACCAGCGAAAGATTTCCGCCTACAGGAAAGGAAGACAGAGGGGGCCAGATTTTCATAAAAATTTCGAAAATAGTCAGTTTCCCGGATAATCTGGGAAGAATCCGGGAAAGGGCGGCCCAGGCAGAGACAGCCTTCCGCCAGAGACAGAGGCATGGAAATCCGGCGTTTGTATACCACGGATTTGTATTTTTTCTTCAGTTCCAGAAATACGGTACTGTCAGGACGGGCGGGGCCATAGCTGCGCAGCCGGAGTTTTTCTTTGTAAACAGGTTTTTCCAGAGAACGACGGATTAAAAGGAAATCCGGGGTATCGAAATAGAGACTGCAGACAGTGCTGTCCGGCCAGGCATCTTCTGTCATAAACTGTTTCATGGCAGAGAGGACAGCAGATTTCTGATGTGGATTCAGTAAGTATTTCAGTTCATAACGCTGAAAAATGTTTTGACAGTTCATAAGTGTTCCTCCTGATTTTGAATATAATCAGATTTTAACACCCATACCTTAAATGAACCTTAAAATATATATGAAAAGTCTGTGAAAGCCATGGCGGAATGGAAGTTACAGGATGACATGGATGCAGAGGAAATCTCTTTTTTCCATAATGGCAGAGATTTTTCCTTTATGGGTATCCACAATGGCTTTTGCAATGGAAAGGCCGATACCGTGGCCTCCGGTCCTGGAATTTCTGGAAGGGTCTGTCCGGTAAAACCGTTCAAACAGCCGGGGCAGTTCTTCCTCCGATATATGTTCTGCAGTGTTGCGGACCGCAAGATGGATATTTTTGCCCTTCTTTTGCAGCGTGATTTCCACAGCCCCCTGGGGTGTGGAATACTTTAGCGCATTGTCCAGCAGAATGGAAAGAAGCTGCCGGATGGAGTCCTGATGCCCGTGGCAGAAAAGCTGCGGAGAAATCCGGGCAGTAAGGGATTTTCCCTGAGCAGAGGCCAGAGGCTGAAAAGACCGGGTCATTTCTTCTGTCAGGGCTGAAATGGAAAAATCTGCAGCAGGAAAGGCATAGCCGGGTTCCTCCATTCGGGACAGATAAATCAGATCATTGGTGAGAGAAGAAAGGCGAAGGGTCTGGCGGCGGATACTCTGCAGCCATTCACTGTCTCCCTGTTCCAGTTCCAGAATTTCCGTGTTAGCATCAATTATGGTAAGAGGGGTTTTGATTTCGTGGCCGGCATCTGTAATGAACCGGCGCTGCTTTTCCTGGCTTTCTGAGACAGGTTTTAAAACAATTCCGGAAAAAAAGAGAACCAGCACAAAGACGGCGCAAAGTCCCAAAAGAGACACCAGAAAACTGATGACCAGAAAAGAGCGGAAAGTGGACAGATTTCTGCTGCAGTCCAGGAAAATCAGGCGCGTCCGGGTGCCGGTGTTCTGACGGAGATAACGATAATCAGAAAGAAAACCGGAACCGGAGCCCTGATTCCATATCTCCATGGCATATGCTGAAGCAGCCTCAGTATCCACAGCGGCGATTTTTCCGGTGTCCACAGAGAGAATCCCGCCCTTTTCGTCCAGAAGGACAGAAAAATAGCGTGATTCATAAGGAAGCTCCGGAGACATGGTTCCAGGGGCAGGAGACTGTGAATCAGACGGTCTGCGGGAGGATTCACCTTCGCCAGGGGGTTTTTCCGGGGGAAAGCGGCCGTCATTTTCAGACAGAACCAGAAGGATATGCTCCGCATCCCGGACAACGTTCCGGTAATTCAGGATATTGATGATGCCGATGATGACAGTCAGAACCAGAAGAGTGGAAAGCATGGAAACAGCAATAAATTTTCGCCGCAGATTTTTTATCATGGTTGTTCCTCCAGAGAATAGCCTGCGTTTCTGGCAGCTTTAATCAGCACGCTGGCCTGCAGAGCTTTCAGTTTTCTGCGCAGAGAAGAAATATAAACCCAGACCACACTGATATCCGTACTGCTGTCATATCCCCAGATGTGCTCCATAAACCGTTCTGTGGAAATCAGGCTGCCAGGATTATTCATAAGCATTTCCATTATCTGAAATTCTTTGTTGGCCAGCCGGACCGTTCCGGCAGGAGAAGAGAGTTCAAACGTGGCGGGATTCAGTGTCAGGTTTCCCCTCTGCAGCGTGGTACTGGCTGCAATGGTCTGCAGGCGGGTCATGGCCCGGATTCTGGCCAGAAGTTCCCGGAAGGAAAAGGGTTTGGTGAGATAGTCGTTTGCTCCTGCATCCAGTCCCGTTACCCGGTCGTCAATCTCCGATTTTGCAGTGAGAAGCAGGACGGGAACGGGATTTCCCTGAGCGCGGATGGTTTTCAGAACCGTCAGTCCGTCTTTTTTCGGCATCATAAGATCCAGAATCAGTCCGTCATAATTATTGGTTTCCAGATATTCCAGGGCCGCCTCTCCGTCATATACCGCATCTGCGGAATAGTTATTTCGTTTCAGTATGGTAATCAGTGCTCTGGACAAATCTTTTTCGTCTTCAGCCAGTAATAACCGCATGATATATCCTCCTTTCAGGGGGCTGAACTGAAAAAACACCCTGCTTTCCATGGGGACTGAAAAGCAGGGTGTACCCCTCAGGAAACGGCAGGAGAAGATTTCTCCTTTTCCTTAAAAGCAATTTTCAGAAGAATGGGTGTCAGAATTGTGGTAATTACAACGGTAATTACGATGGGAGCATACAGGGAATCTGCCAGAAGTCCCAGGGACTCTCCCTTGTTGGCAACAATCAGAGCAACTTCACCGCGGGAAATCATACCGATTCCGATCTGGAAAGATTCTTTTCCCGTATAACCCATGGCTTTCGCACCCAGTCCGCAGCCAAACACTTTGGTAAAAATAGCCACAGCCAGAAGCAGTACGGTAAATAAAAGTACACTGGAGGACATGGAGCTCAGTTCCACCTTTAAGCCAATGCTGGCGAAAAATACCGGAGCAACCAGCAGATAGGATACCGTATCAAATTCCCGGTAGATAATCTCACGTTTGGTACTGTGGCTTAATACAAGGCCTGCCACGTAAGCGCCGGTGATGTCGGCCACGCCGAAGAAATGTTCTGCACAGAAAGACATCACAAGGCAGAAAGCAAAGGTCATGATTACATGGCGCCGGTTGGGCCTTGGGTCCATGGAAACCCATTTCTGCATGATAAATCCGAACGCGATACCGAAGATTACGGCAAATACGAAAAATCCCACAATTTTCATCAGAACCAGGAGAATGTTGGTGTTGGGATCAGCCATACTGGTAACCAGAGTCAGAGCCACAATGCCCAGAATGTCATCAATAATGGCAGCCCCCAGAATAGCGGTTCCCGCTTTGGTGGAAACCTTTCCCATTTCCTTTAAAGTTTCTACGGTAATACTTACCGAAGTGGCAGTAAGTATGATACCGATAAATATATTCTGCAGCAGCTCACTGGAAGACAGATCCGGGGATGATACGCCGCAGGCATAAGCAACGCCGAAACCGCCGGCCAGCGGAAACAGCACGCCCATAAGAGCAATCACAAATGAGGCAAGACCGGAGCGTTTCAGCTCATCGGTGTCTGTTTCAAGGCCTGCCATAAACATCAGAACAATTACGCCGATTTCGGAAACCTGATTTAAAAAGGTGCTGCTCTCGATTAAATCCAGACATGCAGGACCAAGAATCAGTCCGGCCAGCAGTGCGCCTACCACCTGGGGCATATGGGCCCGCCGGGTGATAAGTCCCAGCAGCTTTGTACTCATAAGAATAATGGCCAAATACAACAGATAATCATAATTCATAAAAATACCTCCGTCCAGCTTATGTAATTCTATGGAATTATACCTCCGTAATATGAAAAAAACAAGTTGAAAAATTACTGATATTTCGGGAAAAAGTAATTGTATTTCAGGTAAAAATTTACTATGATAAGTAGAGTGTCTCAGCTTCCCGGTTTCTGCAGGCAGCCGGCCGGGCAGAAGAGAAATCTGACCTGAGAAAGGAAACCATTATGAAGAAGAAAATTTTGCTGATTGCCACAGGAGGAACCATTGCCTCCAGGAACTCCGGAAACGGACTTACACCCCTGATTCGTGCAGAGGAAATCCTGTCTTATATCCCGGATGTATATGAAATCTGCAGTCCTGCCGCAGTGCAGATCTGCAACATTGACAGCACCAATATGGAGCCGAAGCACTGGAAAATGTTGACGGAGGCTGTGAAAGACCACTACGACGAATACGACGGATTTGTGATTGCTCACGGAACTGATACCATGGCTTATACAGGAGCAGCCCTGTCCTATATGATACAGAATTCCTCCAAACCCATTGTGATTACCGGAGCCCAGAAATCCATAGACCTGGAAATTACAGACGCAAAAATCAACCTGCTGGACAGCTTCCGCTATGCGGCAGATGAACAGTCCCAGGGAGTTCAGATTGTATTTGGAGGGAAAGTCATTGCGGGCACCAGAGCCAGAAAAATCCGCTCCAAAAGCTATAATGCCTTTGACAGTATTGATTTCCCTTTCCTGGCCATGATACAGGATGGAAGGATTATGCGTTATATTCCTGCCATTCCCTATGAAGAACCGGTAGCTTTTTATGAAAAAATGAATGACAATATTTTTCTGATGAAGCTGATTCCTGGCATTTCTCCCAAAGGCCTGTGGTTTCTGTTTGAACAGTATGACGCCATTATTGTGGAAAGTTTTGGAGTAGGGGGCATTCCGGCGTCCATTTCCGATATGTTTTATGAAATGTATGAGTCTCATCCGGAAAAAGTGATTATTATGGCCACTCAGGTAACCCATGAAGGGAGTGATATGACGGTCTATGAGGTGGGGAACAAAATCAAAAAAGAATGCCGCTTCCTGGAATCCTACGATATGACCCTGGAAGCGGTGATTGCAAAAACCATGTGGCTGCTGGCCAATAAAGCAACGGGAAAATCCGATATTGACCAGCTTTTCTACAGAAAAATAAATTATGATTTAATATTTAACGTGTTTTCCGATTGATGAATTCCGTCTTGTATTTGGAGTACACAATCTTCTGGCTGTGGTACAGGCCATAATAGCCGGACAGCATATAACCCAGAGAGACAGACAGCAGATAATAGGGCATTCCCTCAAAGCCGAACAGTTCAAAGCTGATTAAAAGGGAAGTAATGGGGCAGTTGGTTACACCGCAGAACACAGCGCCCATGGCTGCAGCAGTACAGAGTTCTGGTGCAAATCCCGTCAGGTTCCCAAACAGGCAGCCCACGGTGGCTCCGACAGCAAAGGAGGGTACGATTTCACCGCCTTTGTAACCGGCTCCCAGCGTAACTGCGGTAAACAGCATTTTCAGCAGAAATCCGTAAGGCTGATAATTATTTTCAAAACATTCTGAGATCAGCACCATGCCTGCGCCGTTATAATCCTGATTTCCCACCAGGAGGGTGAGAAGAATCAGAAAAACGCCTCCTGCAAAAATTCTGGCATAAGGGTTGGGAAAATATTTTTTGTAAAGATTTTCGCTGTTGTGCAGAAGGACGCAGAACAGCGTACTGACCCCGGCGCACAGTATGGCCAGCACTCCAACAGCGGCCGCGGACGCAACGGAAAATTCCGGAAGGTCAGAAAGAAGGAACTGCTCCGGTGCAATCTGGAAGTAACGGGCAATGCCCTGAGCCACCAGAGAAGAAATCACACAGGGAACCAGGGCAGCATAATGCATAATGCCCACGCTGACCACCTCCATGGAAAAAATGGCGGCAGCCATGGGAGTGCCGAAAAGCACGGAAAATGCGGCACTCATACCGCACATAATCATAATGTGCTGATCTTTTTCATCAAATCGGAACAAAGCTCCCAGGGAATTGCCGATGCTGCCTCCAAGCTGCAGAGCGGCTCCCTCCCGCCCGGCGGAACCGCCGAACAGGTGTGTCATAACAGTGGAAATAAAGATCAGAGGAGCCATTTTCAGCGGAATATGTTTGCCGGAATAAATGGCAGAAAGCACCAGATTGGTGCCGGTATCTTTTTCATCGTGCATAATATGGTAAGCGCCCACAATCAGAAGTCCCGCCGCAGGCAGAAAGAAAATCAGCCAGGGATAAGAAGCCCTTGCTGAAGTGGCGGCAACGATGAAGCAGTGGAACAGAGCTCCTGCGCTTCCCACCAGAAGGCCGGACAATATGGAAAATACCATCCATTTGAAAAATACCAGGAAACGTCCGGAAAGATGTCTGATATACTGTTCAAATTCTTCTTTCATAAATAAACTCCCAATATGTCGGTTTTCAGGTATGTGTCTTGTCCATCTTATCATCCGGTGAAAAAAAAGACAAGATGATTTGTAAGGTTATTGTAAGAAAAAGGAATTTCTCTGTTAAGGCCGGGAGCGTATGATAGGGGCAGTGAAGGAACAGGAAAAAGGAGGATATAACCATGTGGTCGAGAAAAGAACTGAAGGAGAAAGCGAAAAAATGTGTCAGTGTGAATTACTGGAAAATGGTGCTGGCGGCTCTGCTGCTGGTGGTTGTATGCGGCGGGGGAAATTCAGTCAGCTCTTTTAGCGGAGCAGCTGCCGGACTGGACCGCAGAGATGATTCCGAATATGAGTATTCCGTGGAAGAAAACCAGGAGGCAGAACTGGCCGACCTGGTTCTGGAAGACGGGGTGGGGATCTTTCTGGCTGTTATGCTTATCATAATCATGGTTGTCATGGTGGTGGTTTTTCTGGTACTGCTGCCTCTGGATATTTTCGTATTCAATCCCCTGGCTGTGGGAATCCGGCGTTTTTTTGTGAAAAACCTGAGAGAACCGGCGCAGATAAAAGAAATATGCCATGCTTTTGACCATGGATATAAAAACTGTGTGAAAACAGAGTTTTTCCGGAAACTTTATATTTTTCTGTGGACGCTGCTTCTGGTCGTTCCCGGAATTATAAAGAGTTATGAATACCAGATGGTTCCCTATATTCTGGGGGAACAGCCGGATTTGGACAGAGAACGTATTTTCGAGCTGAGCAAAACCATGATGTACGGAAACAAGTGGAAGGCATTTGTACTGGATCTGTCTTTCCTGGGATGGTATCTTTTAAACGGTATTACGCTGGGCATTCTGGGGATTTTTTATCTGAATCCCTATGTGGAACAGACCGGTGCGGCTCTGTATCAGACATTAAAATCAGAGTATCTTCAGAAAAATCAGTTGTAGACAGAGGAGGGAGAAACTTATGGCATACAGGATTCTGGTGGCAGACGATGAAAAAGAAATCCGGGATCTGCTGCGGCTGTATCTGGAAAAAGACGGATATCAGGTGGCGGAGGCGTCGGACGGCGGGGAAGCATGGGCTCTTCTGGAAAAAGGAGAGGTTGATATGGCCCTTCTGGATATTATGATGCCCCGGATGGACGGATATAAAGTGCTGAAAAAACTGCGGGAAACCAGCAATATTCCGGTGATGATTCTGTCAGCAAAGAATCAGGATACAGATAAAATTCTGGGGCTGGATCTTGGGGCCGACGACTATCTGGCAAAGCCTTTTAATCCCATGGAAGCTGTGGCCAGGATTAACTCAAATATCCGGAGATTTTATTCTCTGGGGGCCAGAAGCGGAGAACTGAAACAGCTTGTGGTACGGGATTTAAGGCTGGATACAGAAGCCTGCGTAGTGTACAAAAGGGAGGAGCCCGTCAGCCTTACTTCCGTGGAATATAAGCTGCTGCGGCTTTTTATGGAACATCCGGGAAAGGTGTATACAAAGCAGCAGGTATATGAAAATGTGTGGGGCGAGGAATATGCCATTGCAGACAACAATATTATGGTGTGTATCAGCCGCCTCAGGGCAAAGCTGTCAGAGGACAGCGGAGCCTATATTAAGACCATACGGGGCCTTGGATATCGGATGGAGAAATAAACATGAAACATGCGACATGGAAATGGTTTGTAATCCGGCGGTTTCTGCTGATTCTGCTGCTTCTGACCCTCAGCGAAAAGATGTTGAATTTTCTCTATGACGGGGTCATATATCCCTGGATTGGAGAGGTACTGCATTTCAGGTTTTTTATGATGGATCTGGAAAACGGGCAGACAGTGGGGCTGCTGATACGGGGCGGAGCTTATCTGGCCGCCATGGGAATCTGCGGCCTGCTTCCGGATCCGCTGCGTACCGGGCTGCAGAGTATGGCGGAGCAGTTTGCAGGAGACCGTCTGACTTCCTGGATTGTAAGCCAGACAGGAACCATGACGGGCCGGGAAGCAAGGCTCTACCTGCTGGGAACAGCAGTGCTCACCGTTTTTATCATAGTTACCCTGGTACTTCCTTACGTTATTGCGGCTTTTGCATTCAGCAGGATGGTGGAACAGCATATCAGGGAGCTGGAGGTACAGGAGCGGCAGCAGCGGGAGGAATATGACAGGCGGCGAAACCTGCTTTTGTCCGATGTGGCCCATGATTTAAAAACGCCCATGACAGCTGTGGCAGGATATGCCAGAGCACTTCTGGAGGAGCAGGAAGAAACCGGCGGGGAAAAGGGGCTTTGTCTTAGGAACGAAGAAAAACAGGCCCTTCCCCGGAAAGAATATCTGGAAACCATATACGGGAAATCCATGCAGATGAGCGGCCTTCTGAATCTGCTCTTTGAGTATGTGAAGCTGGACAGCGAAGGATACCGGTTAAACAGAACAGAGGAAAATCTCTGGGAACTGCTGCGGGAAACCATTGCAAATCTGTATATGGATTTTGAAGAAAAGAAGATGGAAATCCTGCCGGAAATCCCGGAGGAGGAAGTCCGGCTTAAGGTGGACAAAGTGCAGTTTCAGCGTGTGGTTTCCAACTTGCTGAGCAATGCTGTCCGCCATAATCCGGAAGGGACACGGGTTTGGATAAAAGCAGAGTGGGAAGAAGAACAGGCGACGGTTCGGGTATGCGACGACGGGCCTGAAATTCCTCTGGAAATGGCAGCATACATTTTTGACCCCTTTGTGCTGGGAGATGAATCCCGCAGGAGCAAGGGCGGCAGCGGTCTGGGACTGAGCATTGCCTGGAAAATTATTGATATGCATGGAGGGAGTCTTACGCTGGAACAGGAAGAGGGGGAAGTATACACCAAAACCTTCCTGATACGCCTGCCCTGTACCAGAACGGAGACAGAGAAATTTCATGGTCTGAATCTGTGAAATACAGTTGTAATTACAGAAAAAATCAGGAGAATTTTCCTACTGGAAAAGAGGAAAAACACGCGTTTTGCATGGAAAAATATGCGAAGTGCGTGTTTTCTTTTCAGGCAGAGGGCAGGTTTATATGATAGGTGCAGAAAAAGAAAAGGGGATGACGTATATGGCCTATTACACAGTTGGCGAATTAATAAGGGATGCCAGAGAACGTCAGAAATATTCTCAGGAAGAACTCAGTTACGGAATCTGTACAACCTCCACGCTGTCACGGATTGAAAATGGCCTTCAGGTGCCGGGCAGAAAGATACTGGAGGGGTTGATGCAGCGGCTGGGGCTGACGATACGGGCAGACAGCATGTATTTAAGCCAGGGGGAGCGGGAACAGTGCGAGCTGGAGCAGGAGCTGGCACGCAGCCTCAGGAAAGGAAATTTTGAACAGGCAGAAAAAATAGCAGACCGTATGGAGGAGAATATCAGAAAAAATTCCGGGAAAAGACAAAGTCTGAAAGCAGAGGAGCAATATCTGAATTTTGCCAGAGTTCTGATTGGAAAATACAGAGGAGAGCCTCTGGAATGGGTGCTGAAAGAACTGCTGAATGCCATTCATATGACCATGCCGGAATTTGACGGTCATATTCGAACCAGACTGCTTACCTGTCATGAAATCGCCATTTTATACAATATCGGATGTACCTGTTACAGCATTGGCAGACGGTGGGACAGCCTGCAGCTGCTGTCAGAACTGAAAGAATATATGGAGTGCCGAAATCCGGGCGGGGAGGAGATGTCTGCAAGGTATCTGATGGTGATACAGAAAATGTCATCCTGGCTGTATCAGGCTGGAATGTATAAAGACGCCCTGGCTTTCTGCCAGACAGGAATTGAGCACTGCATTGAATTCGGAAAGCTCCATACACTTCCTGCACTGCTGCACTGCAAAGCCTGCGGACTGGCAGAGCTGGGACAATACGATATGTCAGAGCAATATTTTTTCCAGAGTATTGCCCTGTTTCAGATGATTAATCAGCGGGAACGCGCTGAAGAAGTGAGGGAATATGCCCGTCTGCACTACGGCCTGGCTTCTGCCGGGAGTTATGGTGCAGAATAGAAATCTGTGAACCTCTCCCGGATACATTTCCCTCAGGCTGTAGTATAGCAGAAAAGCCGAAGAACCCCCATATGGAAATCTGCAAATTTATTTTTGCAGATTTTCGTATGGGGGAAATGGCATTCATGTGATAAAATAAGACCCATACAGTTGTCAATATAATTATTCCAGATTTAATTTTCGCTTCATAAGCAGGACGGAAACCAAATAGAGCACAAGGGACAGAATGGTCTGGCTCAGAACAGCGGTTGAGAAAAAGCCTTTGAAATAACCGCTCATGATACGTTCCATATCGGCAGCAGACATTTGCAAACCGGGGAGGAGAAACAGGAAAGAGCTGATAATCTGATTTATGATATAGAGAACAATGTAAAAGCCGATGGCAGAAGCCAGCCGGTATTTTTCCATAAGCTGTCCTAACAGAATGCTCACATATCCCATTAAAAGGGCCGCCAGACTGCCGGAAAGCTGAAAAAGAACTGTCATTCCCGCAGCCTGCAGAGGCGTGCAGCCGAAAGTATTCCGGAAAGCAGAGATCACGTCATTGTTTCCACCGAAAATTACCGAGTTCAGATCGGAAAGCATCCTGTGGGTGCTTTCCGCCTCCTGAGAGTCCATGAATTGCCAGGCGGCCACAAAGGAGAACAGGAGCACACCTCCAATGATAAGCAGGGAATTTATGACATACCAGAAATACCCCACGATCAGCTTGGCGTGAAACAGCTGCAAAGGAGTCACAGGCAGAGTGTGCATCAGGTAGCCCTCGGAAGTGAACAGATTCCGGTAAAAACGTGCAAAGAGATAAATTTCTGTTATAATTCCAAAAGCCGCCAGGGAAAGGGCATAAAAAATAATCAGAAAAACAGCCAGCAGAGTGGGTTCTCTGTTTCCAAATATATTCATATTCAAAATGCAGAAGCCTGCTATTGTCAGCAGCAGTACGGTAAGATTGATGACTGTCATTATTTTGCAGGTGGATTTCCATTCATGTTTTAAAAGTTTTCCTAACATCTGAATACCTCCCGGAATAAAGTATCAATGGATTTGCGGCTTTGCTCCCGCAGTTCATCTACAGAAGCGTGAGTATGGATTCTGCCGTTCTGAAGGAAAATAACCTGGTCCAGAATATTTTCAATATCAGAAATCAAATGGGTGGAAATAAGAATGGTGGCATGTTCATCATAATTTGACAGAATGGTCTGCAAAATGTAGTCTCTTGCGGCAGGATCCACTCCGGCAATGGGTTCGTCCAGTATATACAGCCCTGCCCGCCGGCTCATAACCAGAATCAGCTGTACCTTCTCTCTGGTTCCTTTTGAGAGGGTTTTTAGTTTGCAGCCTGGGTCGATATCGAGTTTTTCCAGCATGTCATAAGCCCGTGCAGATTCAAAATCTCTGTAAAAATCCTGAAAAAATGTAATGATATCCCGTATCTTCATGGACTGGTTCAGGTAAAAATGGTCCGGGAGATAGGAAATGAGATTTTTACTGGCAGTGCCCACAGGGTTTCCCTGAATGCGTACAGTTCCGGAGGTGGGATGTAAAAGGCCCACAATCAGTTTTATCAGTGTGGTTTTGCCGCTGCCGTTGGGGCCCAGCAGACCGATGATATGTCCTTCTTCAATGGTAAGGCTGACATCTGTAAGGGCCGGGATAGTTTCGTAGGTTTTGGTGAGGGCGTTACATTCCAGCAGTGTCATCGTCGTCTCCTTCCTGTTCTGTGATTTCCGTAAGAAGTGAGATAGTGTCTTCTCTCTGAAATCCCAGTTTTTGCATATTTTCCAAAAACTGTGTTACCATTTCCTTTGCAAGTTCTGATTTTAATTTTTCAATCATGGTAATATCCTCCGTAATAAATCGTCCGCTGGTCCGCTGGGAGTAGACAAGCCCTGTCCGTTCCAGTTCAGAAAGAGCTTTCTGCATGGTATTGGGATTTACAGACGCTTCCTGGGCCAGTTCCCGGACGGAAGGCAGTTTGTCGCCGGGCCGGTACAGCCCTGATATAATGTCCATCTGAATTTTTTCTATAATCTGTATAAAAATAGGCCGGTCAGAATTCAGGTTCCATGGCATTCAATCACCTCGTTTCTTTATGTATGATTGTACTACAATAATAATACAATAATGGGTTTTGGAGAAAAAGTCAAGAGTTACGTTTTAGATTGAAGAAATATTCGGAACGTGGTAGAATAAGAGCGGTAAAATGAGAAACTGTTTATCAGGAGAGGAAGCAGAATATGAAGAAATCAATTAATGCGCCGAAAGCGCCGGCAGCAGTGGGACCCTATGTACATGCAGTAGAAGCAGACGGACTGATTTTCACGTCCGGACAGCTGGGACTGATCCCGGAGAGCGGAACATTGCCGGAAGGCGTGGAAGCCCAGACCCATCAGAGTCTGAAGAACCTTGCAGCAGTACTGGAAGCGGCCGGCAGTGATCTGGAACATGTGGTAAAAACCAATGTATTTTTAAATGATATCAATGATTTTGCAAAGGTGAATGAAATCTATGCACAGTATTTTCCAAATGAAGCGCCGGCACGCTCCTGTGTACAGGCGGCAAGGCTGCCCAAAGAGGGCCTGGTGGAAATCGAAGCAATTGCTGTGAAAAAAGAAGGATAATATCATAAAGCAGAGAAGCTGCAGAGAACGAATGTTATGAAGGAGAGAGCAGGTTGGTAGCAGAGAGAATCGAAGCGCTCCGTGCAGAAATGCAGAAAAGGAACGTGGATATGTATATTGTGCCTACTTCTGATTTTCATGAATCGGAATATGTGGGCGACTATTTCAAAGCCAGAAAATATATGACAGGATTTACCGGTTCCGCAGGAACTGCGGTAATCACCGCAACAGAGGCCGGCCTCTGGACAGACGGAAGATATTTTATCCAGGCGGAAAAACAGCTTAAGGGAACTCCGGTGACACTGTACCCCATGGGAGAAGAGGGAGTGCCCACGGTAAAGGAATATGTGGAAAAAAATCTGCCGGAAAGCGGCTGCCTGGGATTTGACGGCCGGGTTATGAATGCAAAATCAGGAGCCGATTATGAGAAAATTGCAGCAGATAAAAAGGGAAGCCTGTCTGTGGCCGAAGACCTGGTGGGGATTATCTGGAAAGAACGGCCCCGGCTCCCGGAACACCCTGTATTTCTGCTGGAAGAGCAGTATGCCGGAGAGAGTACCCAAAGCAAGCTGAAACGGGTACGGGAAAAGATGAAGGAGCAGAACGCAGACATTCATATTCTCACATCCCTGTACGATATCGCCTGGCTGTTTAACGTCCGGGGCGGGGATATTGACCATGTGCCTGTGGTACTGTCTTTTGCGGCAGTCACCATGGAAGAAAGTTTCTGGTTCCTTCATGAGGAAGTGCTGGATGAAAATCTCAGGGAATACTGCGGGAAAAACGGAATTATTCTGAAGCCTTATGAGGAAATCTATGACTATGCAGGCCGGATTTTGGCAGGAGAGACCGTTCTGCTGGATGAGAATATTGTTAATTACCGCATAGTCCACAGCCTGAAGGATGGGGTTAAGACTGTGAAAAAGCACAATCCCACGGAATGGATGAAAGCCGTAAAAAATGAAACGGAGCTTTCTAATATTCGTAACGCCCATGTCAAAGACGGTGTGGCCTTTACAAAATTTATGTACTGGTTAAAAAATAACGTGGGCAGGCAGAAAATCACGGAGATTTCCGCATCGGATTATCTGGAAACATGCAGAAGAGAGCAGAAATTATTTGTAGATTTAAGTTTTGATACCATCAGCGCCTATGGACCGAATGCAGCTATGATGCATTATACGGCTACGCCCGAATCTGACGCTGAACTGAAGCCGGAGGGCTTTCTGCTGGTGGATTCCGGCGGACATTATCTGGACGGGAGTACAGATATTACCAGGACAATGGCCCTTGGAGCCCTGACAGAAGAAGAAAAATTTCACTTTACAACGGTATGCCGTTCTAATCTGAATCTTGCGGCAGCAAAATTTCTTTATGGCTGCCGGGGGCTGAATCTGGATATTCTGTCCAGAGGCCCTCTGTGGAATCTGGGACTGGATTATAAATGCGGAACCGGCCATGGAATCGGTTATCTTCTGAATGTGCACGAAGGGCCCAATGGTTTTCGTTGGAAGATGGTACCGGAGCGTGACGACAGCTGCGTACTGGAAGAAGGGATGGTTACCACAGACGAGCCGGGAGTTTATCTGGAAGGAAAGTATGGAATCCGTACCGAGAATGAACTGATCTGCAAAAAAGCAGAAAAAAATGAATACGGGCAGTTTATGGAATTTGAAACCATCACATATGCCCCCATAGACCTGGACGCCATTCTGCCGGAAGAAATGACTGCTTCTGAGCGGAAGCTGCTGAATGATTACCACAAAATGGTTTATGAAAAAATTTCACCTTTCCTGACACAGGAGGAACAGGACTGGCTTAAGGTGTACACCAGGGAAATCTGATTTTGAATATCTGAAGAAAGAGGAAAGACAATGATGCACAGGGCCTGCCCACTTTGTTCGCTTTATCTTTCAGCAGGTAACAGGTCTGATGGCATATTGCGCTCCGGAAAACCTATGGAAAAGCAGAGGACATACGTTAATTCAGAGTTTAAATCGGTCGATATAAAGGGAAAAGCAGGAAAACCACAGGGAAAGAAGAAAAGTCTGGAACAGAACAGCAGAGAGGGTGCACGGATGAAAATCAATGGGACCGAGAAATCGGGTATATCGGCAGGAACGTGGAATATGACACAGGGAGAAGATGCTGTGAGTAAAAGCATTCGTAAACAGATTGCAAATGCACAGAAGGCGCTGCAGGAACTGTCTGCAGACAAAGAACTGACCATGGAAGAGAAAATGAAAAAACGTCAGGATTTGCAGCAGCAGATTAATGATCTGAATCAGCAGCTCCGTCAGCATCAGGTGGAGCTGCGCAGAGAAAGGCAGCGGGCACAGAAAGAAGCGGCAGACCGGCAGAATAACGGGAACCGGCAGGAACAGAAAGGAAGGCAGGAACAGGGATTGTCCGGAGCCAGCATGGAGGCTATGGTTTCAGCCGATACCGCCATGAAACAGTCAAAATCCTATGGGAGCGTGGCCGCCCGTCTGGAAGGAGAGGCCAGGGTTCTGAAATCGGAAATCAATCTGGACCAGGACCGGGGACAGAATGTGGAGGATAAGTTAAGCAGGCTTTCCAAAGTGGAGGAACGCGCGGAAAAGGCAACGGAGGCGCAGATTGGTATACTGGCAGAAGCCGGCGAGAAAATGGAGAAAGCAGAAGAAAAAGACAGGGAGGAAAAGGCAGAGAAGACTGCAGAGAAAAAGGAAACTGAGGAAGAAAAAGAAGTTTCACAGGACAGGAAAGAAAAGGAACGGCAGGAAGATGGAAAGTCTGTGGATATCCGTCTCTGATTCTCTCTGTTTCCATATTCATATGGAAGAAAAAGGTTAAGGGATTCCGTGGATGTGACGAAATATACACTGAAAATATGAAAGAAAAAGACAGGAAAGCGCAGGTGTTTTTATGAATACAGGTATAACAGTTGCAGGGTTCCACAGGTCGGGCAGTTATCAGTCAAAAAGTGTATTTGCAGGAAATCTGCCAGGCATACATAACAGTATGCTGAAAAGCACTCAGGATAAAATGGAACGTCAGCAGAAGGCGGAAAATCAGGTTTCATTCTGGGAAAATCAGAAAGAAAAACTGAAAGAGATGGAATGCGGTACAGTAGAGGAAATTGCCAGAAAACTGGAGAAGCTCCATGATTATGAGGATGAAATTGCTGCGGTGAAAGCAGCTTATAACAGTGAGCAGATGTTCCATATTCTGGATGAGGCTCAGGAGCAGGGCGAAAAGAACGCCGAAGCGGCAGAGAAGCTGGAGCCGAAGACGCCGGAAGAAAGACGGGAAGAGCTGGCAGAGGAAGCAACCGGAACAGAAGAAAACGAGGGAATTCTGGAAGAAATGATGGAGGAAGTTACAGAATCCATGGAAGAAGTGTTAGAGGAAGTTACGGAATCCATGGAAGAGACACAGGAAGAACTTCTGGAAGAACAGATTCTGGCGGAAAATCCGGATTCCGCGGACAGCGTTTCCGGGCAGCCTGAGTATCAGGCGGAGAAAAGAAAGGAAGAAGCCGAATCACTGAGGGAACTGTATGCTTTTTCCAGAGAAGAAAATCAGAAAAAATATTACCGCGGTCTGGATGTGAGAGTATAAGCAGCATACAGTCCCAGGGGTTACACAGGAGAGAGAAATCATGAGAAAAGTGTTGGACTTTATACTGGTGCTTTTTTCGCTGGCAGTGGCGGTTTTTGTGTACAGCAATTTTAATATGGAAGGAATTTTGTGGAACGGGAATAAACCGGATGCAGTCAGCAGTCAGGAGATGGAGAAGAACCCAGGTACGGTTTATACCGGAAAGCCTGCAGGAGACGGTGTGCCGCAGGTAAAGACGCAGGAAGAATGGAATGAAGTGCTGAATGATGTGGATTATGTCACCATAACGCCCAAAAAGATTTATAAAACCAATGTATACAGTCTGGCGGAATGGGCAGATTATTTTCAGAGACGCCGCAATGGGTCTGTGGGGCGGAAAAAAGCCACTGTCAAAGAAACTCCGCTGGATATTTCCCAGGATTATACGCCTTATTATATTATAGAGCTGGAGGACGGCAGCCATATTCTGGCTCAGATAAACCGATGTCTTGCTAAAAATATTGCAAAGGGGAAGGAAACGCCTCTTCCTGTGGGCAGAAAACAGGGATTTTCTCAGGGAGCCAAAAGCCTGCTGGCGCCAGTCTGCGAGGAATATCAGGCGCCTGCTGATTATGTATTTTATGCCATAGACAATGAATGGCAGGAAAAGCATTCTTTTGAAATCCTCATTGGAAAAACGGTGGTGGCAGTGATTGTCTTTTTTGTTCTGGCAGTGGTGCTGGAACTGATAGCAGACAGGATTTGGCCATCCAGGAAACGCCGGGATTCTGAATGATTTCTGAAAAATACTTGACAGAAACCGTAAAAGAAAGCTATAATAAATAACTGCTGAACAACATCAGCTGACCAGGGGTTGTACTGGTTTCGACGGGGGTTGTGAAGCTATGGAAGCCATTGGCGGCTCCTGACCGCCCAAAAACGGGAATAATAAATATAAACGCTGAAGACAATTTAGCAATCGCTGCCTAGTTGCAGCAGTCGGCCTTAGACCACCCACAGTTTAAGAACCCGGCTTCGACTATGTGGGAAACGACATACCCAAAGCTTTGCGGGTATGGGCGTATTATGAAGCTACTGAAACCGGAAGCCTGTCATTAGGCGTTCGGCAGAGGGAATGTTAAACTAATGACTGTAATGGGAGATGCCATAGTGAATTGGCTTTCGGACAGGGGTTCGATTCCCCTCAGCTCCACGCAGAAAACCTTGATTTTTCAAGGTTTTCTTTTGCTATATAAAATAAATTTAACCAGACATATGACAGATAAGGAATATACAGGACAGGAAATTTTTACATAATTAGGATTAGGGCGTGTTTGAAAATTCATTCCTACAATTTCCAAACACGCTCTAGGGGTATCAAGCACCCGAATCCGATGCGATAGAAAAGGGCGGCAATTGAAATCATACGCAGGGGGCAGAAGGCTTCTGGACATGCGGCAGGGGGAAGAAATGAAGAAAAACAGGATTGTAGTAAACGGCTTTGCTTTTACCGACAGGGAAACAGCCCAGAAAGCCGTAAAAGAAGCAGAGAGCATAAAGTATATCAAAGAAAAGCTGGACATGGAGAACCCTAGGATGGTGCTGGAAATGTACCGCAAGCTTACCAAAGAGCAGGTGTTCCGGACCCCGGTGGGGCTGGTGTTCCTAAAGCAGCTTCAGGACTGCCTTGCCAGAAAGCCGGAATTTAAAATGGAAAACTTAGAGCCAATCCGGGCTGCAAGCCTGCCAAAGCCCCAGCCTGGAAGCCCAGCGGGGGCTGTTCCGCCGGTTGGGGCAGCGGGAGCCAGCCATCTGGGCAGGGGCCAGCAGGGCGCTTCGGATGAATTTGGCTCCGAGGAGCTGGCAGAGTGGTATGAAGGGCAGATTGAGGAGGAGAAGCAGAAAAGGCGGGCCGCAGAACTGAAACAAAGGCGTGCGGAAGGCAGGCTTAAGGGCAGGCGGGGGATGCTGCGGTTCAGCATTGCCGTGAACATATTCCTCCTGATTGTAGCCATAGGGATGGCTGTGATAACCCTGATGGATAACCAGCCCAATATTATCAATTATGAGAATAAGATCGTTGACAAATACGCAGAATGGGAACAAGGGCTAAAAGAACGCGAGGAAACCATAAAACAGAGGGAGCAGGAATTGGGACTGTAAGGTTTTTTTGGTGGCGTAACGATTTGGCAAATGCCGCAGGGAGTAAGGATCCGCTGCTTGCGGCAAGGAAGTTTGCTTGTGGAAAATTTTCAGGATTTTGCCAGGTTCCGCAGGAAAATAAAGCATTTTTCACAAATTTTACATAATCATATGCTATCATATACGCAAAAAAACGACGGATGGAAGCGGAAGGTGTAAAACAGATGGAGAAGCTGAAAATTTTGGTAGTTGACGACGAGAGCAGGATGCGGAAGCTGGTACGGGATTTTTTGGTAAAGCAGGAGTTTGAGGTAATTGAAGCAGAGGATGGGGAAGACGCCCTCAACAAATTTTATGGGCAGAAGGATATTGCGCTGATTATCCTGGATGTGATGATGCCAAAAATCAATGGCTGGGAAGTGTGCAAGGAAGTCCGGGAACATTCCAAGGTGCCCATAATTATGCTGACAGCCAAAGGGGAAGAAAGCGACGAGCTGATGGGCTTTGACATTGGTGCGGATGAATATATTTCCAAGCCTTTCAGCCCCAAAATATTGGTAGCGCGGGTAGAGGCTATTTTAAGGCGGACTGGGAAAAAGGAAGAAGAAACGTTGGAAATCGGCGGCATTACCATAGACAGGCTGGGGCATCAGGTGAGGGTGGACGGGAAAGGACTGGAGCTAAGCTACAAGGAATTTGAACTCCTCACATATTTTATAGAAAATAAAGGGATAGCGCTGTCCAGGGAAAAAATCTTAAACCATGTCTGGAACTACGATTATTTCGGCGATGCAAGGACCATTGACACCCATGTGAAAAAGCTGCGCAGCAAGCTGGGGGACAGGGGCAGGTATATCAAGACCATCTGGGGCATGGGCTACAAATTTGAGGTAGATGCATGAAATATTCCATCACAGGCAAGATTACAGCTATTATGATCAGCATTGTGGCAGGCACGGTATTGCTGTGCTGGTTTATCAATACCTCCTTGCTGGAAAACTATTATGTGGAGCATAAACAGCAGAAGCTTTTGGCGACTTTCCGCATGGTAGACGAAGCCAGCGGGGAAGGCAGGGATGGGACGGAGCACTTTAGGATCCGGCTGGAAAAGCAGTGCGCTAACAGCAACATTACCATGATGATCATCAGTTCTGACCAGACCATCCTGGATTCTAATGTGGGGGATGACGAAACGCTGCTGTTCCAATTTCTGGAGCTTATTTTCAGAACGGACAAGGATGCGGAGATATTGGAGAGCACGGAACAGTACACAGTGGAAAAGACCGCGGACAGCAGGCTGAAAACGGATTACCTTGTGCTGTGGGGGAATCTGCAGAATGGGAATACCATCCTGATGCGGACGGCAGTGGAAAGCATTAAGGAAAGCGTGGAGATTGCTAACCGGTTCCTGGCTTATGTGGGCGGCGCGGCAGTGGTTGTGTGCGCGGCTATTATCTATTTCGTTACCCGCAAGATTACCAACCCTATTTTGCAGCTTGCAGAAATTTCCAGAAGGATGACGAATTTAGATTTTGAGGCGAAATTCCAGAGCAAAGGGAAAAATGAGGTGGATTTGCTGGGTGAGCATATGAACCAGCTTTCTGAAACGCTGGAGCAGACGATTTCGGAGCTGAAAAGCGCTAACAACGAGCTGAAGATAGATATTGAGAAAAAAACGGAAATTGACAAGATGCGGAAGGAGTTTATTTCCAATGTGTCCCATGAGCTGAAAACCCCCATTGCCCTAATCCAGGGCTATGCGGAGGGGCTTTCCGAATGTATTAATGACGATGCGGACAGCCGGGAATTTTATTGCGAAGTCATTATGGACGAAGCGGACAAGATGAACCAGCTTGTAAAAAACCTGCTTACCTTAAACCAACTGGAGTCTGGCAGCGACCAGGTGATGATTGAACGGTTTGACTTGATGGAGGTGATTGGCGGGGTTATCAACTCCACCGCTATTCTGCGGGAACAGGACCATATTTCCCTGAAACTGAATGGGGCGGGGCCAATTTATGTATGGGCAGATGAATTTAAGACGGAGCAGGTCCTGACTAACTATATCAGCAACGCTATCCATTATGCCGCCGGGGAAAAAAGGATTGAAATTTCTGTCCTGCCGGGAATTGAAGCGGTGCGGGTGGAGGTCTTCAATACAGGCAACCCCATCCCGGAAGAAGAACTGGTGCATATCTGGGATAAATTTTATAAAGTAGACAAGGCGCGGACAAGGGAATATGGCGGGAATGGCATTGGCCTTTCCATTGTAAAAGCCATTATGGATTCCTTCCATCAGAACTGCGGGGCCTATAACGTGGAACGTGGGGTTGTGTTCTGGTTTGAACTGGATAACAGGAGCCAGTGACGGGAAGGATGGGGAAACTCAAAAAAATTGTAGTTGCCCTGTGGAACAAATAATGGTAGAATATAATTTATAGAATAAGGAATATGCATGAGCATAAAAAGGAGACATACTTATGAAGAAATTCATAAAAATGGGGACAGCACTGGTTGCCGCAGCATTTCTTCTTACAGGCTGCGGGGATGAAATGGCGGTTTTGACGGAAAGCGAAGAAGCGGTAATCGTCAATTATTCAGCCGGGACCCTTGCAAAACACAATAGCCACCAGCAGGAAGGGATGTCGGCGGTATACCCGAAGGAAGAAGAGGAGGAAGAAGAACCGCCTGTGGAGGAGGAAGATAAGAAGGAACCGGAAGCAGAAGGGCAGGAGCCGGAAAGCGGCAGCCAGAGCCCGGAGGGTACGGAAAGCCCCAATGCAGTTTCCATGACAGAAGCATTGGCAGTCCCGGGAGTAGAATTTTCTTATCAGGAATATTCCATTTACGACAGCTATAAGCAGGGGGATTACTATTCCTCAAATGCGGCGGAAGGGAATGTGTTCCTTATCCTGAATGTGAACATTTCCAATACGGGCACGGAAGCGGCTGCCTGTGATTTGCTGGTAAAGCAGCCAATTTTTACTTTGAAGATAAATGGGGAGGCAGGGGTGAAAAATGAAGTCACCATGCTGGAAAATGATATAGCCACCTACACGGGCAATTTAGAACCGGGGCAGACAGTGGCGGGGATATTGCTATTTGAGGTACCGGCAGAAACAGCAGAGAATGTTTCTACCCTTCAGCTTTCTATGCAGATGGGCGGAGTGACATCTGAGATAATCATGAAATAAATTTTTATAATCATATCCAACTTCTCTACCTAAATCAGAAGCTAATGTAGAAACTATCATAGTATCTTTTTCTTTATCAATCATATTCGCAACTCTTCTTAATATTTCTCTGCTTCCACTCTTGTCTTCCGCTCCACCAATAATTATAAGTTCACCCTTAATACCATAACTCATTAACTTCTCACCTCATACACTTTAATATTTTTAACCACTATAAAAAATAATATTCATAATTTTCTAATAATCCTTATATACCATTCTTTAAACAAGCCATATTTATTATGTACATTTTTTTTATAAAAATTCATTGCAAAAAAAGAGCGTAGCATCGCTACGCTCCTACTTAAAATATAGCTTTAGATGGTATTAATAATTTATACCCAGCTATTTCATCTTCTTGATCCAAATTATTAATCCTACATATATCTTCTATTGAAACACAATATTTCTTAGCTATACCCCAAAGAGTATCTTCTTCTCCTATATATTATAACACTACAATCTTTAACAGGAATTTCTTCCTGAGTTTTATACATATCAACCAATATATCTTTTTTAATTTCAGAATTAATATAAACTCTTATATTTACAACCGCTTTTATACCTATAGTCTTAGCTTCAATAAACGCTTCAATATTTTCTAAATTCTCATTAAATACTGAATCCATATCTATTTTAATATTTTCATTCTCAAAATTAGTGTTAAATGGAAATGCTTGTTTTACAT
>OFHA01000675.1_pt1 | contig 28499 bp, 22 predicted proteins | sample 1521891 | NCBI WGS metagenome assembly OFHA01 (sample SAMEA3504089, study PRJEB24116) | mouse gut metagenome | biome: mouse gut; feature: mouse-associated habitat; material: faeces | place: Denmark | collected 2011
AATGCCATAGCATACAGTTATCCCAAAACGGAAATTGTCATTTCAGCAATAGACCGTGGCGAGAATGTAGAAATTTTATTTTGTAATAAAGGAGAACTAATTCCACCGGAAAAATTGGAAAAACTTTTTGACAAATTTTATAGAATAGACGAAGCGAGACATGCTGATTCCAGTAACGCTGGTCTTAGGTTAGCAATCGCAAAGGAGATTGTTACTTTACACGGTGGTACAATCCATGCAAAAAGTGAAAATGATAAAGTTACAATTATTGTGACTATTCCAACAGAAAAAAGTTCATCTTAGGATTTCCTTAGGATTTTATCAATAGGAAATTAAAACAATGGCTCTTTGTTTTCGGTATACTATAAATGCGAAAACAAAGAGTTATTATTTTAGGAGGTGTTCCAAATGGATTTCATTACAATTTTTCAAGCAATTCTCCGCTGGGGTATTCCAGCATTCATAGGTGGCATTGTATTTTTTTTGCTTTCCATAATGATATATCTAATTTATAAGAAGGTATTCCATGGGAAAAAAACATTTACCAAAGTACAAGTAATCAGTATCATTCTTTTATGTTGTTGGCTGATTCTTGTGGTTGGGCTTACTTCGTTAAGCCGTGGTTCAAATTTTACAGGTTTGTTCAATATTGATTTTTTGAGTGGCTACATCAGCGCATGGAATCATTGGTCTATTAGCGAATTACAACTTATCATCTTCAATATGCTTATGTTTGCTCCGCTGGGATTCTTGTTGCCGCTGTTGTGGAAAAGAGCAGAAAAACTATGGATTATATTAACCGTTTCGTTAAGCCTGACATCTTTTATCGAGGTAATTCAACTTCTTACGGGAACTGGTATTTTTGAATTGGATGACTTATTCCATAATCTGATTGGCAGTCTTTTTGGTTATTTCTGCATTATGGCGATTCTCACTCCAATCCATGAAAAAACAATTCGATTTGCACCAATTGCTAAAGTTTTATTGATACCTTGTGTCATTAGTCTGATATTGGGCATTGTATTTTATGCTTATGACCATCAGCCCTATGGAAATATGAGTATTTTACCCGCAGTTAAGCAAGATATGTCTACGATACAAATTGTGACAGAATGTAAGCTATCTGAACAGGGTAATACTGCCGCAATTTATAAAAACAACTATGCGGAAGATAAAAACTATATGCACAATATCAAATCAAAATTAGCAGACTTAGAAAATTTAACCTTTTCTAAGTCCGATCGACGCGAAGATGAAAATTGGGGATATACTGGGACGGACGCAAACGGAACTGCATTTCAGATAATCTTTTTCTTTCGTACAGGGGAATGGAATTACACCACTTTTGCAGAAAATGCACTTCAACTGACGGAAGAAACCGACGGACAATTAAGAAGCCGTTATGAAAACTGGATGAAAAAACTTGATCTGCTCCCTGAAAATGTGGAATTTTCTGTTCAGAACGGAGATACTCTACGGTGGGATGTTGATCCAGTCGAAAATTTGTCCAAGGAGTCCGAAGCGTTTCAGCAAGGCTCTGTTATGATACAGTTTGATGAATCTGGCCAATTAAGCAGCTTTTTATATCAAATTACTTGGAATGCGTATACGGCAACTGAAAATATCATTTCCGAAAGTGAGGCATATGCACAAGTAGAACAAGGAAATTTTGAGCAATATGTCCCTTTTCAGCCAGAAGATACGCTGTATGTCAACAGATGTGAACTTACCTATCTCTACGATACGAAAGGATTTTATCAACCAGTTTATCAGTTTGGTGGATATATTAACAATAGCGAAAATTTGTGGGCTTGTCGGATTCCTGCCATACCAAAATAGAAAGATTAGTTAACTATATTCTCTATTCATTACAAGTACACCCTTTCGAATTTAAAAGGTAGCTGATTGTCTGTAAGATAACCGTTACCTTTTTTATTATCATACCATTTGTCGGTTTTGCTCTGATAAACCAGAATTCTGATAAGACATTTTTTATATCATTTAATAACTGTTATATCTTATCTCCAAAAAGTCTGCAAACCCTTGAAAATGCTAAATTTATAACAAGTGAGTTTGCCCTTATGCTTTCCCTTGTGTTGTATCCTTTTCCCTCATGTTTCGAACTCTCATAAGGGCAAAAATAAGGGAAAGAAAACCTGTAACAAATTATAACATGAGATGAACAGGACAGGAAGAACTGGTTGGAATGCTTTTACAAATTTCTCCAAATCACTATAACTGCATTGACGCAGCCACTTTTGACGGATATGTTTTACGGATAGACTGCAGAAAAGTGGAAGAAGGATTGAAAGCAACACCATGCTCTGAATGTGCCTTAAATGCATTGGCAATAGATAAACCACTCGAATATGCAACACTATATCTTGATGGTTGTATGCAGATATGGGTAGATGCAGAGGATTTATTAAAATTATGTTATCTATATGGAGGACTGGTCAAAATATAAACCAGTTCTCTTGTTATTAGAGAGAATGAAACTGCTCCTGTATACAAAACAAAATTATGCCATAAGGAACTGTAAGTACCAAAAGACATAGGTACAAAAATAGTCTACAACTTGCAGACTATTTTATATCCATCATTTTTGCAACTTCAGATTCCAACGTTTCTATTGTAGGAAGACTGCGTTGATATTCTTTGCTGAGAGCGTTGCTTAATTCATATCCCGCAATACCAATCGGTTGTGAAACTTCTTCCAAAGAATATTCTGCCACAACATTATCCTTATCTTTACAAACAAGCAAGCCTATTGCCGGATTATCGCCATCTCCTGTTAATTGTCTATTTACTGCGGTAACATAAAAATTCAATTTTCCAACATACTCCGGTTCAAATCTCTTTGTTTTAAGTTCCACAACAACATAGCAATGCAGTTTAATATGGTAAAACAATAAATCAATATAAAATTCACGCTCTCCAACCCGTAACTGAACCTGACGTCCCACATAGGAGAACCCCGTTCCCAACTCCAGCAAAAACTGCGTAATCTGATTTACCAGCGCATTTTCCAATTCTTTTTCATCATAATCATCCCGCATCGTTAAAAAATCGAAACTATATGGATCTTTTAATGTCTGTATTGCTAAATCTGAAGCATTGGCAGGAAGCTTATCCTTAAAATTCGTAATGGCTTTTCCCTTACGCTCATATAATCCGCTTTCAATCTGATGTTCCAATACATCTCGGCTCCAAATTCATCAGTCACGATAAATTTTACCTCTTGCTTTTTGATGCCAACTTTCATTTTCTCCTCCATAGTATGTGTCAATTCATCATAAAATCATTCATTGTCAAAATCAAAGGCAGTTAGTAGATAAACCGGAATTTAACGCTTTTTTAATTCATCAATAGCACCATAATGCAAAATATCAATTTCTCTTCATACCATACCTTCGTAAATCCCGATTTGTCAAATTGTTCAATGTCATTATCTTACCACAAACGCATAAGCAATTCCATTAAATTTTGCTTAACCTCCCTTTGCCTTATTCTTTGCAATCATCACCTGCCTTGCCCGTTCCCTCTGCTCAGTGCTGACCACCCTCGGCTTGCGGTGACCGATAAAAGACTTCGGAACGGTAATTACCGCACAAAAAAAGGCTATAACTGTGTGACGCCATAGCCTTTTAAGGATTGAGGAAGTCCCTTTTTTATTTGTATTTGTTTGTCGCCCCTCCGCACTATCCAGCATCTGTGGTACTGGACGATGCGAAGGAACTTGCTCCTCTCCTCTTTATGTCTGAGATCATCCACACCATGCGCCTTCAGAAAAAGCCTATGCTTAAATGATAGCCATCGTCAAGGAACCTCCCGGACTATTCTTCCACACAGCGCTGCTGCTTCACAGCCAGCATAATCATCGTGGCTGCCACCAGCACCAGGGTTACGGCCAGGCCGCCCTCCAGGCCGAAATCGCCTCCGTTGATCAGTTCCCGTCCTGTCACCATGTTGGAGGAGAATACGGTGCAGTGGGTCTGCATGCCGCTGACACGAATGCCATATATATTGCCCTGGGCCAGATTCCATACGGAGTGCAGCGCTCCCACCCCCCAGATATTGCCCCGCTTGATGAAATAGATGGAGGCAAACACGCCGAAGAGCACCAGATTGACAAAAGCCAGCACGGTAATGCCCTCATTCAGCAGATGCAGGGCCGCAAACAGCAACGCATTGGCAAAAATACCCACCGCCAGAGGATAACGTCGGCTCACGGACACCAGAAAATACCCCCGGCACAAAATTTCCTCCGCCATGCCCTGGATCAGAAATCCCACCACAAACAAAATGAAAATCCCCAGGGAGAATTCCGGCGACAACCCCTGGAATTCTAAAGAGCCCGTTATCACACATAGAAGCACCGCTGCGGAAAAGAGTACCAGCCCGGCCCCCAGGCCGCAGGCATATTCCTTCCACATGCCGGATTTCTGAAAACCCACCGTGGACATCTTCCGCTTCTGAATCAATTTACAGAACAACAACGCCACCAGGATTAATCCCACATTGGCAAAAAGCATGGCAATCGTCAGCGCATCCGTCTGCAATATGGCCTGGGTAGCCTCCATAGCGGCTTCCATATCTCCCACGGCAATCGCGCTGAGATACTCCTGATTGGTGAACAGCAACACCATCTGCGCCGGAACCATCACTATCAGTTCCGCAATGTTGCAGACCAGAAATACAACCACAAATATCAGAATCTCCAGAACGATATGCAGCCCCTTCCGGGCTGCCGCCGCCTCCGCCGCCATTACAGGTTTTTTCATTTTCCACAAATCAGTCATCTTATACAACCTCCTTCCAAATGATTCCCTCTCTGCTGACAAGGGTAAGCCTGTTGATCGTCCAGGACTGCTCCAGATCCTCACATGCATGGCGCTCCAGGGCCCGGAACTGCTTTTGCTCTTCATTCCAGGTCAGAGCCGTAGTCCGATACTCCCCCTGCTCGTAACCGTATCCGTCTCCCCGGTCCTCATACAGCAGGAATTCACCATCTCTTCCCGTATAGACAAAGACCTCCAGTTCCGGGGAGAGTTCCTCCGTGGACGGGGCGTATGCCGCCCTTGGCAGAATGCTCCCTTCCCGGACAAACAGGGGAATCCGATCCAGGGGCGCTTCGGTCTCTATCCACTGTCCCCCCTGGTAGTATACATTGGTCCAATAATCGTACCACCCGTTTCCCTGGGGCAGATACAGCCTTCTGACAGCGGGTATCCCGGAGAGCGGCTCCGAATCCCTGCCATAGTACATGGGCTCCAGTACGGGACATACCATGATGCTGTCCCCGAATAAATACTGATCCATAATACCCCAGACCTCCCGGTCTCCGGGATAGGCGAAGGCCAGCAATCTCATCATGGAACCGTCCTCCAGCCAGCAGCGGCCGGCCAAAGAGTAGATATAGGGAAACAGAGTATAGCGCAGGCGGTTGGCCGCCAGCAGTGCCTCATAGAAGGGAACTTTGTCATTGGCAAAATGCCACAACTCCCTTCGGCAGTCTGTTCCGTGCCCCCGGAAAACCGGAAGAAAGCATCCCCATTGATACCATCGTACAAACAGTTCCCGATATCCCAGGTCCTGGGTGGCCCTGGGGTAATCTCCTTTCCAAAACCATGCCGTCCCCCGCTTTACAAAGAAAGCGCCGATGTCCACCGTCCAGAAGGGAAGCCCGCTGGCGCTGAAATGCAGCCCTGCGGCCACCTGCCTGCGCAGCGTGTCCCAGGAGGCCTCGATATCCCCCGACCAGAGAATGGCTCCGTAACGCTGCTGCCCGGTATAGGCGCTCCGGGTCAGATTCACCACCCTTCTGGTATCGCAGCCTCTTTGCCCCTCAAATATGGTCCGGGCATGATACAGCCCGTAGGCGTTCATTTTTTCCGCGGGAAGATGCTGCCACACCGTCTGACAGTATTCCTCATACATCCTGGCAGGCTCCACTCTCTCTGTATGATTCCACTCGGGAGTAAAGGGCTCGCTGTTGTCGCACCACCAGGCGTCCAGGCCGCTTCCCAGAAGCCCTTTTTGAATCTGCTCCCAGTACAACTCTCTCGCCTCCCCGCTGAGCGCATTGTAAACGCCGCAGCCCGGCAGCAGCAGTTTTTTCTCCTTGAATTGCCTGTAATTGTCCGTGTTTTCCCCCATATTGGGCCAGATGGACAGCATAAAATGTACATGGGCTTCATGGAGTTCCCGCACCATGGCCCCGGGATCGGGGAAGCGGCTGCCGTCAAAGGTTTTCTGCCCCCACTGGTCCCCCTCCCAGGAACACCAGTCCAGCACCAGCCCGTCCAGGCCGATCCCCCTGTCCCGGTATTCCCGCATGACGGCAAGTATTTCTTCCTGGGTCTCATAGCGCTCCTGAGACTGTATATAGCCATAGGCCCACCGGGGCAGCAGAGAGGTCTTGCCTGTCAGCATGCGGTATTTTTGAACGACTCCGTCCAGGCTTCCCCCATTCATGAAATAGAAATCCATCTCCGGGTCCGCCTCGGTGTAGAGATAAGAGCCATAAACCGTATCGCTGAATATCATAGGACTGTATGTGTCTACCAATATGCCGTATCCCAGCGTGGACGCCAGCATAGGAATCGCAATCTTGCGGTTGGCCTGGTGCAGATAGACGGTCTGCCCCCGCAGGGAGCCGAAACCCTCCTCCTGCTGCCCCAGCCCGTACAGCGCCTCCCCCTCTCCCCATTCCAGATACAGCCTGGTATGGCAGCTTTTTCCCTGAGGGATCCTGGACGCTTCCCGAACCACATCCTTCACACCGTCGGGAGTAGCCACCTTCTCCACCCGGGCCCCTTCTTCCAACATGCGGTAGGTGGTAAATTCCTCCAGCGTTTTGCTGTCATGATCCCGCTCCCGCAGAAGAAGCCTCCCCTTGCCATCGTAATAGCGGTAAGCAGCTGTATCGCGGCAGATGACTACTTCCAAATGTTCCATCTGCAGGCGGATCTCCTCCGGGGTTTCCGTGTAATCCCAGTGGGGGAATACCTCTCTGTGCACGACCCCCGGCTTATCTCCCTCCCCAAATTCTTCCTCCAGGGTATAGGTAACTCTGACTGTGGCAGAATCCCTGGGCTCCAGTCGGTGGGTTCCTGCGTCTGAACATAGATAAAGCCTGTCCTCCTGACGCCAGACCTTCCTGATCCGATTGCTTTTTGCCTCCGTAACACAAAGCATAGCCTCTTCTCCCTTCTTTTCCGCATGCGGTACTTACATAATAAAAAAGCCATGCGGCCGTCTCCGGCCACAGGCATGGAGGTGATTCATTCAATAATCAGGCTGGCGCATCTGATATCCTCCGACAGATCGTAGACCTTCCCGGTGCGCAGGCCGATAACTTTGGGGCGCAGCGGGTACTGGGGATTGTTTTTCAGCACTTTGGCCTTCTCCCCATTGCTCAGGGTGACGGTGGTGTTCACAGGATAGAGAATAACAATTCCCAGAAAGTTCCTCATATAGGTAATATCCAGTTCATCAGTCATGGCCATGATCATCTCTATGGCGTCCTGCTGGGAAAATGCTTTCTTGTAAGGCCGCTCTGTCACAAGGGCGTCGTAGATATCCGCAATGGCAAGGATCTTCGCAAAGGGATAGATTTTGCCGGAAGCCACTCCCATGGGATATCCCTTCCCGTTCAGCTTCTCGTGGTGCTGCAGTACCCCCATCAGCACCTCCTGGGGAATCCCCCCCTTCTCTTTCAGAATCTGATAGCCAAAGAGAGCGTGGTTTTTCATCACGGCAAACTCTTCCTCCGTCAGTTTCCCGGCCTTATTTAATATTTCATTGGGGATTTTGGATTTGCCCATGTCGTGAAGCAGACCTGCCATGCCGATCTTTTGGATTTCTCCTTCGGACATATTGCTGTTCTTCGCAATCAGCATGGCAATGGTGGCCACATCCACGCTGTGCTGGAATGTGTATTCATCGCTGAATTTCAGCGTGTCAATATTCAGCGCCACCGCCTCGTTCTCCATAATGGAGCCCACCAGACTGTCCGTGACATTGGTGGCAGTGTCAATAAAATTGGGGGCGGAAGTGTCATTGTAGAGAAATTTGATGCCCTGGGACACCCGCTTTTTCACACTTTCGGACAATTTCACCTTTGACCGGTCCGCCACCGTCAGCTTTTCGATGGCCACCCGGACTTCGGGAGAGATCTCTATGTCTCCCTCCGTCTCGGGGTCTTCCTCCCCCTCCCGGATATAGATCCCGGTAATCTTCATTTTCTGCAGGGCTTCAATCAGAAAATCGTCCAGCCCGGTCTTACGGGCAATCAAAATTCGCCCGCTTCTGTCTATGATGGACTGGTCGATCACCATGCCCGGCTTGATTGCCCTTGTACTTATAAATTTTCTTTTTACCACAGGCTCCACCGCTACTTTAATAATATGCTAACAGTTACTATACTTTTACATTATAATTCATTTTCCGTTAGAAATCTACTCTTTTTATGCGAATTAATAGGCAGATTGTGCGCATATTTGTATAAATGAAACTTTCTGACAGGTAAAATATAAAACCGTATCTTGAAGCCGGGGAGCCGGACGCATATAATGATACCAACCCCAGTCAGGGAAGGAGCGTAATCATATGAAGCAGATTCTCATTGTCGAGGACGACATTACCATGAACAAAATGCTGACAAATATACTGTTGGCCGAAGGGTATGGCGCTGTTTCTGCCTATACCGCCGAAGAAGCCCGGCGTTGCTTTCAGTCGACTGTATATGATCTGGCCATTTTGGACATTAATCTGCCGGACGGTTCCGGCTATGAGCTTTGTAAAGCCATCCTGGAAACCGCGCATATCCCCGTTATTTTCCTGACGGCCAACGATTTGGAACAGGATATGATAAAAGGCTATGAGTCGGGAGCCGCCGACTATATCACAAAGCCCTTTCCCAACAGTGTGCTGCGCCACAAGGTCAAAGCCATCTTTTCCATGTTGGAAAGCCCGGAAAAAGAACCGCCGCACAAAGTATATGATGACGGGCTGCTTATGATCGACTTTTCCTCCCTGCGGACCGTTTTGGCCGGAGAAGAAATTATCCTTGCTCCGCTGGAATATCGGATGCTGGAAATCTTAACGAGTAATAAAGGCATTCTGCTGACCCGGCAAAAACTGCTGGAAAATCTGTGGGACAGCCAGGAGAATTATGTGGACGAGCACACTTTGACAGCGGCGATCAGCCGTATCCGCGGAAAGATTGAAAGAGGCGGTCATAAATATATTCGAACCGTTTACGGCATGGGCTATATGTTTACAGACGGAGGTACCAGATGAAAAAGATACGTTTATCCCTTTCCGGCATTTTCCGATTGATCGGAGCAGGTGTTGTTATAACAGCCCTTGTCCTGAGCATCGGCATATTTTGCGCTACCCAGGATATGACGGCGGTTATGGGCTGCCTGATTACCGCCGGGGTTCTGTCTGTATGGGCGGCTGTTTTAATCAGGATGCTGCAATACCGCCTGGTGCTTTTTACGGACGAAGTGTGCCGGACTATTGACGATATGATGCAGGGAGAAGCAGCGCCAAGAATGATTTTTGATAATGATACCCTGTTAGACCGTATCAGCTACCAGTTAAACCGGTTATACCAGATGGAACAGGCCCGCAAAAAAACCATTGAGGAGCAGCAGGCCGATTTGCAAGGTTTGATTTCCCACATATCCCATCAGGTCAAAACGCCTGCTGCAAATTTGAAAATGGCAGCCGACACGCTCCTGGAACAGCAGCTTTCTCCCGGGCAGCAGAACGCATATCTGCAATCCATGAACACGGAGATTGACAAACTGGATTTCCTTATGCGTGTGTTGGTAAAGTCTTCCCGTCTGGAAACAGGAGTAATAACATTGGAAAAGCAGCTTGCCCCCATCTATGAAACACTGGCTTCGGCTTTGGGCGGCATTTTTTTGAAAGCGGAGGAAAAAAATTTACAGGTGGCGGTGGACTGCCCGGAGGATCTGTCTGTCCCTCATGACCCAAAATGGACGGCCGAAGCCCTGTTTAATATTTTGGAGAACGCCGTAAAATATACCCCGGCAGGCGGAACCATCCGGGTGTCCGTTGTCCGCTGGGAGGCTTACACAAAGATTGATATAACCGATACAGGGCGAGGCATCCCGGAAAGCCATCAAGCTGCCATTTTTAAAAGATTTTACCGGGAGCCGGAAGTACACCATATGGAAGGAATCGGTATCGGCCTGTATCTCACGAGGGAAATCATTGCAAAACAGAACGGACAAGTCAAAGTAAGTTCCGGGACCGGAGCCGGGTCCACTTTTACCGTTTTTCTGCCAAATAATTAGGACTTTCAGAAAATATTTCGGAAACGGCGACATTCTCGTGACCTTTGTATTTTATCATCAGGATATAAAAACAAGTGGAAAGGCGGTATACAGAATGCCAGTATTACAAACGGTCAATTTAAAAAAATATTATCAGCAGGGCGAAACTGTGACAAAAGCCCTGGACGGTGTGAGCCTTGAAATCAATGGGGGAGAATTTGTTTCAATCGTGGGCACTTCCGGTTCCGGCAAGTCAACACTGCTTCACATGATGGGCGGCCTGGACAGTCCCACATCCGGCAGTGTGATTATCAACGGAGAAGATATTTCACAGAAAAGCGCGGAACAGCTTACTGTGTTTCGCCGCCGTCATATCGGCTTTGTTTTTCAGAATTATAATCTTGTACCCGTTCTGAATGTGTATGAAAATATCGTGCTGCCGGTTCAGTTAGACGGGAAGAAGGTAGACAAAAAGCTGATGGACGAAATAGTGGAAGTACTGGGGCTGCAGGATAAACTTGAAAATCTGCCCAACAACCTGTCGGGGGGCCAGCAGCAGCGGGTATCCATTGCCCGCGCCATGCTCACCAAACCGGAGATCCTTCTGGCCGATGAACCCACGGGAAATTTGGACAGCAAAACAACTCAGGATGTTCTTTCTCTGCTGAAAATTTCCGGCATGAAATTTCACCAGACAGTGGTGATGATTACCCATAACGACGCGATTGCCCAACTCGCCGACCGCATTATCCGTATAGAGGACGGAAAAATAACAAATTAAGGAGAGCGTAAACCCATGAAAAAATGTATATTGCTTCTTACCGTTTTGATTGCTTTGTCTTTGGCCGGCTGCGATGCGGCAGATAACGGTGTGACCCATCGGGACGGAAACCTGATCGTTACAAATTATTCCGATTATGAAATTACAGACATAACCATTTCCCACCTGGGAAAAACCGTTTCCGTTTCTCCCGCACCGATTAAAAATACGCAAATCTGCTATTTTACCCTTGCCCCCGCCTCTGATTATGTTTATAAAATTTCTTTTATGGACAGGGAGGGGGAGGAACATTGGCGGGAATTTACCGATACTTTTTCTGAAGATACGCAAATCCTGATCGCAATACAATACTCTGACAATGGTTGGACCATTGACTATGACAAATAAGGAGACCCATTCATGTTTTATAACGACACTCGAAGACAAATGAAAGAACTGGCCTACAAAATCATGTCGGGAAACCGCCGGCGCAATGCCTTTGTTATCATCGCTGTCGCAATGACTACTTTTCTTATTTCCACAATTCTCTGCATTGGCAGCGGCTATTTGAAAAGCGCGGATAAGCAGCGGGAAATGTTGAATGGTACAACGGCAGACATGATCCTGACAAATCCAACGGAATCACAGCTGCAGGCATTGCGGCAGGATCCCAATATCGCATATATGGGTATCAGCCGCCAGATCGGCTTTGTTGACACGGAGCATTATCCCCGCATCAATGGCATCCTGCTTCGCTGGTGCGATGCGGTTGAATGGGAACAGCATATTTCTCCGGCCATCGGAAATATAAACGGACACTATCCCGCTTCCCGGACCGAAATCATGATGCCCACATGGGTTTTGGAGCAAATGGGGGTGGAACATCCGACTATAGGTCAAACAATCACGCTTTCCTTCCGTTATGGATATACGGATATCCATTGGCCGCCTCTTTCATCTGCAGCAACCTTTTCTTTTACATTGTGCGGCTGGTATGAGGACTACAGCGGAAACAGAATGTATGATAATGCCATAGCGTATATTTCCAATGATTTCTGGAATCAATCCGCAGCCAACGAAACGAATACCAAAAGCGCGCTTTCCCTCACGGTTTCCGGGGATATGGGAGACAGAATTTATTCTTATCTGGAACCTCTGAATGAACTTCAGGAATTTACGGATCTATCAAAAGCCGGAAGGGGCAATAATAGTCTGAGCCCGGTCCTGGCAGTTATGGGGCTGATTGTTACAATAATGATCTGCGGGTACTTGCTTATATACAATGTGCTTTACATTTCGGTGACAAAGGACATTCGCATGTATGGACAGCTTAAAACATTGGGGACCACACAGAGGCAAATGAGGAAAATCGTTTTTTGCCAGGTCCGCGTATTGAGTTTTTGGGGAATCCTGTCCGGCCTGGCCTTAAGCGCGGCAACCCTGTTTTTCATTGTTCCTTTTGGAATACGGGCTTTTGCGGGCGACATAATTATGGACAGCGCCATCTCCCCCTCCTACTCTCCATTGGTTTTCGCAGGAGCAGGGCTCTTTTCATTTGCCACGGCATTGATCAGCAGCAGGAAGCCGTCAAAGATCGCGAGTATGGTATCCCCGATCGAAGCCCTGCGCTATTCCGGAATAAATACCGCAGGGAAAAAAAGCCGTAAAACCTCTGAGGGCAATAAAGTTCTCAGAATGGCCGTCGGCAATATTTTCCGAAATAAAAAGGGCAATCTGCTGGTACTTGCCTCCTTATTTTTGGGTATCAGTTTATTCATAATTGTTAACGGAGTACTGGCGGGGCTGGATGCCTCCTACCTGGCTGACGAGTATATGCGCGATGATATTGTGATTGAAGTAAGCCGGCAGACCGAACTTGACGACCATCTTCTTGACCGCCTGCAGGCTGATCCCCATGTGAAGGGAATAACCTATACAACCGGACTTTATGAGCAGTGGTTTATGGATACCGATAATATCCTGGAAAAGTATATCTCCGATTTCCGCAATACAGGCACGGTTCCCCAGGAAGCGTTTCTCCAGTATGCTGACGGAAATATGTATCAGACATATATGTACGGAATCGGAAAACAAGACTTTCATGAAGCTGTCTCATTGATAAACAGCCCCCTCTCATATGAAGATTTCTGTAACGGAGAAATCGCTTTTCTGGCATCAGCCACCATTGTACCTTATGAGGGAGCCCCGGTCAGCGGAGACATTCAATTATCATTAAATGGCCAAACATATTCGCTGCGCACAGCTCCATACTATTTGCCCGCCACATTCAGGGAGGATGGCAAAACCCTCATTGCTCCCAATATTTATGTCAGTCAGGAGTGGCTGGAAAGGATCGGCGCCGCCGGGCCAGTCAACAGAATCGCAATACAGACCGACCATCCGGAGCAGGCCCTTAACGCTGTAAAAGCCCTGTTGGAAGAATACAGCGGGATCGTTATTACATCAAAAATTGAAAAAATCAATGCATTGAAAGCCAGTTTCAGCGGAATCACCTTCCTGGGAAACGCAGTCAGTATAATTCTGTTGGGAATCGGCTTAATGAATTTCATCAATATGATGTATGTGAGTGTAAACAGCAGAAGTAAAGAACTGGCTGTCCTGGAAAGCGTGGGTATGACCAAAAGACAGATCTGCCAAATGCTGCAAATAGAGGGAAGCGCTTATGCCATTGCTACCGCCATATTGGTTTTCACATTGGGCAGCGCAATATTGTACGGCGCTTTTCGAATCGTAAAGATGCAGGCTGCTTACGCAGTATTCACTTATCCGCTGTCTCAAATAGCCCTGTCCCTGGCTCTGGAGATAATGATCTGTAATCTGGTCCCTGTTCTTGTTTATAAGGCCGAAGCCGGCCGCAGCCTGATTGAGCGATTGCGGGTAAATGGATAAGGGGTTGGGAGACTGTCCTAAAGGCAGAGCCGAAAAATCCGGCTCTGCCCACTCGTACCTATAATAGACTATTCCATATTAGCGTTTATTTCCTTTATTATTTCAATTACCGTTATTGTACCATCAACTAACATTTCGCAAACAGGTGGATTGGTGATATCGTTATGCTTATTTTCCCAATATACATTAGCAAGTCTTAAGTTTTCTTGTTTGTCTAAACTGCCGTCAAAGCATTTTGCGGCATCACCAACGAAACAGTTGCCCTCTGTCTCCACTTTGGCAATGCTATACGTTGGACGACCTATTTCTGCGAAATACTTTGCCCAATTATCAGCTTCTTTAAAAGTCTTAGACACATATAAGCAACTCATTCTGGATGGGTATGCAGGATACTTTTCCAGTCTGACTTCCTCAAGTGCCAATTCCCTCAAAGCAACCTTAACAGGGTATTCTAAAGAATCCTGTTTGTATTTGGCCGGATTATTATATATATCATTTACAATTTCTATTTTATCATAAACCCTCTTATACACTCCATTATGATGTGTTTCGTCAAAGATAATTTGCTCACCTAATTGAATAGGCCTGTCTGTGATAACATGATATGCAAACATTTTTGTTTTCTCCTACAAATAAAATTAACAACCTGTTTCTGTTCTTAGAACATAATCAATCATATTATTTAATCCAAAATTATTTCAATCTCGTTTTTATCTATAATAAAAAATGAGCCTGCACATCACAATAATTTAAATCATGTGTCCAAACTCATTTTCTCGTTCTTTCCTTAATCGAAGATTTTGATCAAGCCAATGAGGTAACTTTCCGTAACGCCATTTTGGTCAGCAAAGGAGAGTATTACCAGTAAATTACTGTTGTCTATTCAGCATAAACCATCCCTGTTCAATATGAAGTATTATATTATCTTTATTAACCAACACACAGACAACATCCTCTCCATTATCACACTTTATTTTACATACGTTAATTTCATCATCATAAATGCTAAGTCCATCATGAATTCCATTTTCTTTTTCAAAGTTTTCCCTTGATACTCTGTTTTCTTCCACTTCCTTTATTTTAAAGGACAAATCAGATACATAAAGTGTCTCATCAGAAATATAAACTGTTTTTCCAAGCCACTCATCTGCAGTAAAATCAGTGCCTTTCAATGAATTCCATTCTTCGTTTAAGTTTGGATATATATGCTCTTTAAGCTCTCCAATTTCTGCAAAACTGCCTACATAAGAGTCCTCGTAGCTGTCCAAGTATATAATTTCCCAATTCCCTTTTAAATCGTTTGAACTTGTTTTTGGGGCGCAATACCGAAATGGTTGTAGCAAATAATAACCTCCAGGCGATGAATACACTAAATGCGTATTGTCTAAGACAATAAAATAGTTTGCACAATAAAGACTTTCATCCTTCCCTTTTTCAAGATACCGAATAAGCTGTACCCTATCACTTTCCACAAGTTCATCAATCTCCCAGGAACAGTATGCCCAAACCCAAGGATCATTCTTGGGAAGCCATACCACTTCAGAAGAATCATATTCCTCTTTTGACCACTCCAAAAAATGAGGCCACTCTAATATGCTTTGTTCTACGGATTTTTCCTCCAGAATAATTGTTCTACCAAAATAATGATGAGGAAAAAAAGTTGTTCTATTTCTAAAATACTCTGTAAGCAGCTTTGTAACTTTCCATTTCCCTTCATACATCACAATGGCATTTAAATCTTTGAGGGGAGTCATATTACTGATTGTAAGAACTATCAATGTTACAAATACTACACAACTCTGAATCACTTTCTTTTTCATTTTCCTATACCTGCCGCTAATAGTAGCGTTACATCTATAGCTTGCCCACTTAATACAAACTATAGATGAACACTGTTCCAACATTTTCACTCTCTCAACACTACTACTTCCAACTCATCTCTTTGATACCCAACTTTTTCGTTTCTAAATACAGTCTTAGCAAATGTATACGGAATAATTGTTATTGATAGGAGAATTACCGTTTTATGGGGTATCTTAGCTATATTTTCATTTCAAGTATTCTATCATATCCTCACGATCATATTTAATCAAAAAATTTATATATTTATCCAAAACATCTGGATCACTGTATAAATCATCATAGTCTATAAAGTAATCATTTTCCAAAAACAAGATTGCCTCCGCAGTACCCCTCTTCACTAATCCCGGCAATACCTTGTCACCTTGTAGCTTATAAGTCAAAAACTCATTAACAATCATCTGCTTGACATCTTCTTCTGAATAGTCCTCATTTATTAATATTCTTGTAAAATTTGGAGACTTTTTAATTGTAAACGTGGGATTATTATACCTCAGCGCTACCAACGCATCTAATTGATTTTGCGTTATTGGACCATGTACCTCTAGTACCTTTTCCATTATATCGGTAGGAAAATGTCCCTTAATATCTTCTTTTAAAACACTGCTTGCTTCCTCTTCCGACATAATGTATTGGATAGTATATATTGTTTTTTCATCTTCTCTTATTACATGTCCATAACCAATCGTCAAGATGCCTCTTTCCTTTTCATCAGCTGTCGCGTAGTATAGCGTAGCACTAAAATTCTCAAATTTCTTTATAAAATCTACCACATATGACATATCATAAGATTCTACCTGGCATCCAGCTATATCCAGCAAAATACACTCTTCCGTATTTAATTTACTCTCTGCTGTAATTGTTCCTGATTCTAAATAATTATCTCCCGGTATACTACTTTCTCTTTCTGCGTCAGTCGGAGCAGGAACTTCTGTTGGTGCAGGAGATGGTGTAGGTATAGGATATGACCTAATTTCTGGAAGTTCAGACTGGTCAAAAGTGAAAAGCCATACAATCGCATCCCAAATATCGCTAAAAAAATCTTTAATTCCATTAAAGAACGGGATATTCCCACTCGGGTCCGCATAATTCATCGGATTACCCAAACAGTAATTATACCGATTCAGTGTCAGAGGCTCTGTGGTCCTGCCCAAGTAGCTGTCCTCCGTCAAGAAATCCGCCGTCACCACACAGTAATACCTGGCCCGCAGATACAGGCTCTTGATGTTCGGGTTGTAGCTTTCTCCGTTGTAGGTATACTCGTTCTCATACTGGGGTGCGCCAAAGGTGATCTCTCCAAATACGCTGTAGCGGTAGGACTGATAAATCTGGCCCTCCTCGTTGGTAAGACCTGTCATACTGCCTCTGGGGGCATAGAGGTAGTAGCCTGTACTGCCGTCAAAGCGATCCAGGGATAAGCGGTCTGATCCTGTGCCTATGGCTGCCCCATAAACATAGGCTGTATCCAGTGCTCCATTGATGTTCTGTTCCACCAGGGTTTCCGCATATTCACGGTTTACATCGTTGATGTACTCGATCAGTTCATAGTTCTTTTCTTTGCCGGAGGTTTTGATCAGGCCAATAAGGTAGCTTTCCGTGTCGCTGGTTTCACTGGCGATAGGGAACAGGATACCGCTCTGGTTCTGGCTGTTGTTTGTCTCTGCGTTGGTAGCATTGCCGTTCCCGGTGCTGTTGCCGCTGGAATTACCATTACCGCTATTGCTGTTTCCGTTGCCATTATTGCCATTTCCGTTATTATTGCTGGTCAAGTCAGCTTAATCTTAATATCTACTGTATTCCATATGCCAGTAATACTTTTCCCCATGCTCCAATCATCATTGTGTTTGAATTGAGAAGTACAGCCTGTGTTCCCACGGGTATAAAAGGATAATCCTGGTAATCAGTTTCATAATCAAATTTTACTTCTATCCGCATCAGTTCGACTTGTGATAAATTGTGAGTATTCTCAGCCCCTCCCACTTCTATTTCTTCTTCACGCTAGGGAGCGCCACTGCGGGCAATCCAGATCATGGCGTTCATCATTAAACGATTATCCCTGGATGGCCGTCCGGGTTTACTGTTTTTTTCCGTTGGAAGCAGATGAGCAATTTGTTCCCATTCCTGGTCGGTTAACTCATAACGTCTTATCATAATGACCCCCCCTTTCTTTATTCTATCATAAAATTAGGGGTAAAAACATTTGTTTTGTGCAATTTTTAATTTTCAGACACGCTCTAGTAAAAATCAATTTTCAAGCTTGACATCTGTCAATCAGTGTAATATCTTGCTACACCATTGATAAAGTCAATGGTGCAGCTATCCTTAAATAGCATTCATAAACTAATCTTACATAAAAAATAACTTTACTTCTATTCCTTCTCTTTGACTCAATGAATCACACACGGCACCCATTATAACCTTAATTTCTTCCTCTGAATGAACATCGCAGAATTCAATCCATATAACATCATTTTTGTAACAGCATTCCTTATATCCATCTATGTCCTCCTCTACAATTTCTTCATAGGGAATGTCCTTTGCCATAGCACTTTTCCATATGCCTTCATCTGTCTGCACACAAATTTTCATAAATGAAAATAACTCACAGATTATCCGAATTCTCATGATCTTTTCCGGTAAAGATCTACAAAACAGTGCCAGATTCATAATTATAAATTCGCTAAGTTCATTTTCCCAAGATATTTCATTTTCTATCTTTACAGCATTCTCTTCTACATCTGGCAATTTTATGCTTAAGGGTTTGCTGTTAGATTCTATCTCCTGTTCAACAACAGATATTTTCCCTCTACTTTCCACGATCATTCGCAAATGATCCCCCCATACATTTGCGTAAATAATATTTTTCTTTACATTGCTTTTCAGAATATTCCTCCCTTTCGCATTATATATTGAGAGGTCTTTTCCATTCACCAAAAGAATATCTTTTGCGGACGAAATATACAATTCATTCCAGTCTTCGCATGTATTCCAACATATTTCTCCGTTCTCATCGAGCACATAAAGTACAGAAACATTATTCTCATTACTTATGGTTTTTAGGCATATTCGGTTGTGTTCACACGCTATTATTCTTAATAGTTTTTCTCCTCTACCTGCACTGAACTGCCATATCAATTCCCCTTTTAAATTATGGCAAAACAAATTGCCTGATCTCAAATCAATGAAAAGAATACATTCCCCACAGACTTGACATTGGATAGGTTTATAGGGAAATTCATATATCAAATAACTTTCTTCCACATTTCCGCTCAGCGATATCACATATAATAGCCCACATGCAATTACAAATAGCTTTTCTTGGAACGCCCAATATTTTTCTATCTCGCATACACCTGCGACGGGGAAAATCGCTTTCCATTTCCAGAGCAAGGTTCCCTTCGGGCTTAGGCAGAAAATCCATTGACCATCAACAGACAAGATTATATTTCCTAACGCATCAAATACTGGACCTCTTACGTCCACCATTTTACCTGGTTCAACTCTAAAAACTATTTCTCCTTGAAAACCTAAACCGATAACGCAGGCAGTTCCTGGATATTGAATTCCTATATATTGCAGATCTATATCCCCATTTTCCACCGGATATTTCCATAATAGCATACTGCCTGTAATCTCGAAACAACGATGTAGTTTCAGGGTATCCGCCTGATATTTCCACAAAGCTGTGTTGATAATCCCAGGTGGATTTGTTGGTGTAAAAAATAAGAGTTGCTCTTCATTCGCATATACCAAATAGTTTGGATTAATGCAGTATCTTTTCATTTTTAACTCCTTTATTATGGTGGCTTTAAATCTTGCGCATTTTTCTCTTACATTTAAAGAATAGTATTTTTGGCGCACAAATTAAAGAAAAACTTTGTGCGCCAAATAACCAAAAGCATTATTTTGGTGGCTTATAGCGATGCAATTATATAGCCAATATATATCTCGCCAATGCTGCACCGCCCAAAATACTTGGTATATCATCCACTGCGCCTGCTCCACCTGTTAAGATATCTTCTATTAAAGTTGCCACCGCTGCTGCTCCAATTATCACAGTTGCTTTTACTAATTTAGCTTTTATTTCACTTTTCACCTCCGCATTAGTAAGCACTAGTTCTGGCTGAAATAACCTTGTCTTATAAAATTGGTAATACACTAAGCCTGGCCTTTTTTCATCACTAAATAGTCTCATCTTAATATCACCAAAAAACTCTATGCCATCAATTTTGATTGCACTTCCTTCGATTAGACCGATTGCCGCATATTCATCCATTTGATCTAATGCATCATTTCTGTTTGAAACACTATCTTTATATGTAACTGGTTTTATTTCCCAGAAGTAATTTACTAATCCCGCTGAAGCTACTACATCTACCTCTCCACAAGATCCATTTTTCCCATTTTTTGCCGCCTTCCTTATTTTATATTCCAATTCAGTTACATAGCCTTGTCCGGTTAGATACTTGGCCAAATTTAACTGTGCAAACTCATGAAAAGCTGTAAATATTCCCGAACCATTTAATGTCAATGTAGTTAATGCCAGATCTTTCGAGGCATATAATCCAGAATTATACATATAACTTAAGGCATTCAAAATTAATGCTGGCATGTTCCCACTCGGGTCCGCATAATTCATCGGATTACTCAAACAGTAATTATACCGATTCAGCGTCAGCGGCTCTGTGATCCTGCCCAGATAGCTGTCCTCCGTCAAGAAATCCGCCGTCACCACACAGTAGTACCTGGCCCGCAGATACTGGCTCTTGATGTTCGGGTTATAGCTTTCGCCGTTGTAAGTATACTCGTTCTCATACTGGGGTGAGCCAAAAGTGATCTCGCCAAATACGCTGTAGCGGTAGGACTGATAAATCTGGCCCTCCTCGTTGGTAAGTCCTGTCACACTGCCTCTGGGGGCATAGAGGTAGTAGCCTGTACTGCCGTCAAAGCGATCCAGGGATAAGCGGTCTGATCCTGTGCCTATGGCTGCCCCATAAACATAGGCTGTATCCAGTGCTCCATTGATGTTCTGTTCCACCAGGGTTTCCGCATATTCACGGTTTACATCGTTGATGTACTCGATCAGTTCATAGTTCTTTTCTTTGCCGGAGGTTTTGATCAGGCCAATAAGGTAGCTTTCCGTGTCGCTGGTTTCACTGGCGATAGGGAACAGGATACCGCTCTGGTTCTGGCTGTTGTTTGTCTCTGCGTTGGTAGCATTGCCGTTCCCGGTGCTGTTGCCGCTGGAATTACCATTACCGCTATTGCTGTTTCCGTTGCCATTATTGCCATTTCCGCCGGCACTGTTTCCATTACCGTTACTGCCCTTATTTCCTACCTTTCCGTTGTTCTTCCCGTTTCCTCCTTTTCCGTTGTTGGAAGAACTATTTCCGCTGTTCCCATTTCCATTGTTCCCAGAAAGATTCCCATTACTGCCGGAATTGTTGCCATTCCCATTATTTCCGCTCCCGGCATTGTCCTTATTGCTGCCGTTCCCGTTTCCGCTGTTGCCTTTCCAGTCCTCATCGGTATGCAGGTTGTAATTCAGCATAAACACACGATTGCCGTCTCCGTCATAGGCCGCCGCCATCAGCAGTTCCTCTTTGTCATATACTGCCTCTAGGCGGTTTTCCACGGTGTAGAGGTAGGTCAGCTCTACTTTGTCAGTGCCGTCCTTCCCGATCTCACTGATCAGATTGCCGTCCGCATCATAGGTATAGGAAACAGAGGTGGTCTTTTTTCCGTCGAAAAGCTCCACCGACACTAACTGATTACTCTCATTATAAAGGTATTTGCGGCTTTCTACAACCTCTCCGGCCTCATTTGTCTTGATCACAGCCGTGCGGTTTCCCATCCCGTCATAGGCATAGCTGTAGACACAGGTGCCGTAGTTGTCCTCTGTCTCCGTGGCGGAGAGCAGTTTTCCAGCATCGTCATAGGTGAAGGTTCTGCCCGTCTCCACGATCTGATAGGCAAATGAGGCATCCTTGTCGTGCTTTCTGTGCTTGCTGCCGTGAGGATACAGGTCGTCGTGTCTGCCGTCCTCATGTCTGCCGCTATGCTTATCATCATAGGCATAACCTGCCAGAGACTCCACGGCTTTCTCCTCCACGATAAAGCCGCGGGCATCATAGGTATAGGCATACCGACTTACCACCCAGCCGCAGTCGTCACAGATATTGGATAACTCCGTGATCTGGTCCGCCTCGTTGTAGGTATTGTAGGTACTGATGCCGTTAGGACGGTGGATTTCGGTGACACGGTTGATGGCGTCGTACACATAGGCGGTAACCAGGCCCTCCCGGTCTGTCACTTTGATCAGGTTGTCGTTCAGGTCATACTCGTAGCTTACTTTTGTCCCGTCCGGATAGGTGATGGCGGTAAGGTTGTCCGCGCCGTCATAGGTGTAAGTCACCCTATCGCCCTGGGCTTTTTCATAGGAAAAACTGCCCTCTTCTTCTCCCGGCGCACGGTAGGTGGTCACGGAGGTAATCCGTCCCAGGCTGTCGTAGGTGTACCGGGTGTCTCCCGTGCTGTCATACAGGGCCACCCTCTCCCCCAGGGCGTCATAAGCGTAGGCTACCGGGGCGCCGCTTTCCTCTCCCTGGGCGTCCGTATAAGCCTTTTCCACCAGGGAGTCCAGCTTGTCATAATCGTAGGTGATGGTATTGCCGCCATCGGAAGTATAGGAAGTCAGCCTTCCCGCTATGTCGTAGGTCATGCGCTCTGTCCTGCCCTGGGTGTCCGTCACGCTGGTCAGGTTGCCCATGAGGTCGTAGGTATACCGGGTTCCCCGTCCCAGGAAATCGGTGACGGCGGTCAGGTTGCCCATCACATCATAGGTATAAAAGGCCGTGCTGCCTTGGGCATCCGTCACGCTGGTGAGCCTGTCCATCAGATCGTAGACGTAGGTGGTGGTAAGGCCGCCGGTGTCCGTGCGGGAAAGCACATTTCCGTGGGCGTCATAGGTATAATTCTCCGCCAATCCCCGTTTATCCGTGTAAGAGACCAGCCGGTTGGCCTTATCGTAAACATAGCCGGTGGTCTGTCCCAGCGGGTCTACGGTGCCGGTCAGCCTGTCATCCTTATCATAGGTGTAAACATAGGTGTATCCCATGGGGTCGGTGACGGAACTTCTGTTGTAGTTCCTGTCGTAGCCGTATTGGGTGGTGCGCTGTCCGGGGGTGGTGATCCGCTCAATGTTGCCCACCATATCGTATACTACGGCGGTAGCTTTCTGCTCCGGATCGGAGACCGTGATCATTCGGTCCACTTTATCGTAGGCATAGGTGAAAGTATTTCCCAGGGCGTTGGTCATGGCGGTGCGGTTACTCCTCACATCATAGCTGTAGGAGGTGACGCCGCCCTGGGGATCGGTGACAGTGAGCAGGTTGTGCAGCACGTCATAGGAATACTGCGTGATTCTGCCCAGGTTGTCCTCCTCCCGGATGATATCGTCCCCGGCATTGTAGGTAAAGGTGGTCTCGTATCCCAGCGGGGTGGTGATCCCTGTCAGCCTGTGGGCCGCGTCATAGGCATAGCTGTAGACACCGCCGCCGGGCAGGGTTTTCCTTTCCACCTGGCCGTTTGCGTTCACCTGGTACTGCGTCACGCTGCCCAGGGCATCCGTGACCTCTGTTACCACATCGTGGCGGTCATAGGTATAGTTCTCCCGGGCTCCCAGAGGAGAGATCTGTTTCACCAGCCGGTACAGGGAGTCATATTCATACTGCCAGGTCTCCCCCATGCCGTTTGTCACGGTGAGGATATTTCCCACGGCGTCGTAGCCGTACCGCTCCGTGATCCCCTCCGGGGTAGTGATGGCGGTCAGGTTGTTCCTGCTGTCATAGGTGTACCGTGTCTGTCCGCCGTTTCCGTCGGTATATGCTGTCAGGCGGCTCAGAGCATCGTAGCTGTACGCCGTCCGTACTCCGTTTCCGTCTGTCCGCGCCGTCAGGTTGCCATCGCCGTCATAGGCAAATGTGGTGGCGGCTCCCTCCGGATCTATTTTTCGGGTAAGGCGGTTTAAGGCATCATAAGCATAGGCATAAAGCGCCTCTCCGGGCAAAGTCTGTCCGGTCAGGTTGCCCGCCGCGTCATAGGTGTAGGCAGTCACATTGCCCGCGGGATCGGTGACGGAGACCAGCCTGTCCAGAGTGTCATAGGCGTAAAGGGTTTCGGCTCCGTCCACATCGGTGATGGAGATCACACGTCCGAACCCGTCATATTTGTAGAAGGCGCTGCGCCCCAGCACATCCGTCTGCTTTATCAGATTTCCCGCCGCGTCATAGGCGTAAGTCATCCGATTTCCGGCGGTGTCGGCGGCCTCCACTACCCTGCCCATGGAGTCATAGTTCAGCGTGGTCTGTATGCCGTATCGGTCTGTATAGGTAGCCACTTCCCCTGTGGCCAGGTAGGTATAGCTGTCTTTTTCCCCGTTGGGGTAGGTGTCCGTCAGCAGGTTGCCCTCCGCATCCACCTGGTAACTGTGGACATTTCCCAGAGCGTCCACAGCCTCTAAAAGATTGCTGTTCCCATCGTAGGCATAGGCCATAAAGCTGCCCGCCGTATCCGCTATACAGGTGATCCGGCTGATCTTATCGTAAGTGTAGGTACTGCTGTTCCCGGAGGCGTCCCGGGCCTCCGTCATCTGTCCGATGGCATCATAGGTGAAAGCGGTCTCTCTGCCCTCCGGTGTAACCATGGAAAGTACCCGATCCTCCCGGTCATAGGTATAGGCGCTGTTTCCGCCCAGGGCGTCTGTCACGGACACCAGACGGCTCAGAGCGTCATAGCCATAATCCGTGGTATTTCCCAGTTCATCCGTCACGGACAGCAGGTTGCCCAGAGCGTCATAGGTATACAGCACTGTGCCGCCCATGGGGTCTGTGGATTTTACCAGACGGTTTAACTTGTCGTATGCGTAGGTATATACCCGGCTCTCGTCATCCCAGAGCCGGAGCAGGTTGCCGTTTTGGTCATAGGCAAGTCTGGTGGCGGTGCCAAGCGGGTCTGTCACCCCGGTCACTCGTCCCAGAAGGTCATAGGTATAGGACACTGCACTGCCATCCGGGTAGGTGATCTTTGTGGTTCTGCCGCACACATCGTTTTCGTAAGCGGTCACATGGCCCCGCTCGTCCGTCTCTGTCAGGAGACCTCCTGTCACGGCATCATAGGCGGAAAGGCTGGTATGACCAAGCCGGTCGGTCTCGCTGGCCACCCGGTCTCCACGGTCATAGGTATAGGCAGTCTCACCGCCCTCCGGTCCGGTCACTTTCTGCCGGCGGTTCATGGCGTCGTAGGTGTAGGAGGTCACATAGCCCTCCGCATTGGTCTCCGTCAGTCGATTGCCGTTGGCGTCATAGGTATAGCTGAGGGTATTTCCCAATGGATCTGTACCCTGCAGCATCCGGTTCATCTTGTCATAGGTAAAGACGCTCTTCTGTCCCTCTCTGTCCGTGATGGCCGTCACAGCTCCCGCCGGGTCAAAGGTATAGGCGGTGGTGTTTCCGGCCGCGTCCGTCTCGCCCACGCACCAGCCTTTTGCGTTGTAGGTCCGGATGGTTACCCCGCCCAGAGGATTGGCGGTGCGGGTCAGGCGGTTCATGGCGTCATAACTGTATTTGACAGAAATGCCCAGCGCATTGGTCTCTCTGGTCAGGTTTCCATTCCCATCATAATCATAAACCGTCTCATGCTCCCCATTCACCATAGAGGAAACGAGATTACCGATCTTATCATATGCGTAGGTTTCCGTCCTTCCGCACCCATCTTCCTGCCGGATTAAGCGACCCAGGCGGTCGTAACTGTAGCTGGCCGTATACCCCATAGGCGACTGGGTTCCGGTAAGGTTCCCGATATAATCCTATACGAGATTCTTTTCGGTAATACTTTTTTCACCTATACCTTCTCATTGTTTTCTCCGTTTAATAATCTTTCCTATAAAACTTCTACAATCTTCATTTTCATACAAGCTTGTAACATAAGCTTCATAATATGCATCCAAAAACTTATCCGGTAATCTTAACCTGCAATAATTATCAACAATTCTCAAGCTTTCTTTTATTGATTTTTTATCAGAATTTAAAAAACAAGATTCCCCTAAAAATTCAGTAATCGTTTCCTCTTTTCCAATCTTTATACCTATACCAAATCTCCCATATCGATCATCCAAATCGCACTCTAGCCAAAATGAGTCATATAAAACACAAAATACTTTTTTCTTTTCTGAATCTAGTCCCCTCATATGACACTTATAACCGAAAAAATCTTCTACTAACCTATATAACTGTTCCGTAGTCATTCATATATCCTCCCTTTCTCGTCATACCCTGTCAGGATTTGGGTGTAATCCTGATTGATATCATGTACATAATTCCTGACTTCATAATAATCGTAAGTCTCTTTCATTATCCGGTAAGGTATCAATGCCTGCCCTGTTTCGCTGGGATAAGTCACTTCCCCATCCCCCGGCATGCCCGTGATGCCATCAGGGTTTATCACCAAACCTTACTCGTCCACCCGGTCTTTTGCTATCTTCCTATGGTAAACGGAAACTCCCCCATGATCCACTTGTTCCCATATGTATAACTGCTGATAATCCAGATGAAGCAAATTCATTTTGTAATTTCACAAAACTCTTTTCTCCAATACTCCTTTCCCATTTCATACTCAAATATCTTAAAGCACGATATTGGATGATCCCTAAATCCCACGTATTTTCTGTAAACTCTAATTAAATTTACACACTCTTCCCTCGTTTCAAAAAAACCAATCCTCTTCGTTTCCCTAGATAAAACTCCATCAATTATTCTGTCATATATATGATAAAGAGCATACACTATTTTTTTATCAGACACTTATAAATCCCCCTTTCCATTGCAGATGGCCGATATCTTCAGCACTTACCCAAAGCAATTCTTCCTTTATTTCTTTTTCTATAGAAATCCGTCTCTTCTCTTCCATTGCCTCCTTCTCCGTCAAAAAAACACCAACAAGGCTGTATTTCTCTACATCAAAATCTTCATATTCAATTTCTTCATAATATTCTAACAAATAAATTCTCACAAAAACGCCCTTCCTTTACTCAAAATGTGTATCAAAATACTTTTAAGCTTACTAAAATCCGAACCAGACCCGGGTTCTTCGGGATCATATTCACCATATTTTTCTAATACTCTTTTTGCCGCTTCTTTTCCTGACTCGCCTTTATATGGTTTTTCTCCTCTAAAACATTCAGGAATATCATCTTTGGGCTTTCCTTTCACCTGTTTTTTCTTTTTGTATTCACGGCCAGTTTCACTATCTACGGAATTGCCACCTTTTGCCATCCACGCAGTCGCCTGCTCCTCTGATTCCCCTGCTTCTATCGGAGAAAACCACCACAGAAGCGCTTTTGTCCAAGACAACTGGATATTTTTTGCTTCTTTTGCTCTTGCCCCTTCCCATTTATAGGTTGACTGTCCCGATGCCTTTGCTCTTTGATATGCAGTGGAAACCCGGCTGATTCTTGTTCCCAGAATTGCCCCGATAGACGACGCCCCTTTAAAAATCCTTGATTGTAAACTCAAAGCAACTTTACTTACTGAAAATGAAAAAACATTTCGTATATTTCTGCCGCTTCCCAGTAGCTGGCTTACTCCTTTCCTAACGCTGCCGGAGATGCCTGCAGCCATGGATTTCACCTTTTTCCACGCCTTGCTAAGGATCCCATGCCCGCTTGGGTCGCTGTAATTCACCGATCGTTCTCCGCATAGGTATAGCTTTCCCTAATCCTCCCTTTCTCGTCATACCCTGTCAGGACTTGGGTGTAGTCCTGGTTGATATCATTCACATAGTTCCTGACTTCATAATAATCGTAAGTCTCTTCCGTTATCTGGTAAGGGAGCAATGCCTGACCGGTCTCGCTGGGGGTAGGTGACCTCCCCGTCCACGGGCATGTCCGTGATACTGTCCGGGTTTATCACCAAACCTTCGTCATCCGCCCGGTCTTTTGCTATCTTCCGTGTACTCCGCAATAAATACCCGGCTGCTATGAATATAAAAGTAATTATCACAAAACTATTTATATTTTTTTTAATCCGTAGGTTTTTGTTATATATTGTTTTCGAAATCATGATCTCTAATAGACATATGTATCTACATCAATATCTGCACCAATATCTCCGCAAAAATCTATAAATTCTTGTTTAAATTATATTGCTGGTGCTTCGTGATTTTCAATATTTACAACAAAATCAAATATATAATGTAAATCCATTTTTTCTTTTAATTTTATAAGCCGAACCCTTTTGCCATTTAATTTACATAATATTTTCTCCAATTGTTCATTTATATCAGAAGATTCTTCATATTCTGTACACAGCTCCCAATAGCTGAACTCCCAGACTTTGTTTCCGTGATTTATTTTCTCTCCCTTCTTACCAATACTATCCGGAATAATTTGGAGTTTTCTTGTAAATTCTTCTGGCGAAAAAGAATCTCCTGTAACTCTAAATTCTGATTTTATATTTGTCTTATCTAATTCCCAATAATTAACTGCAAACATATTAATATCATCCTTCTTTCCAAAATATTCTTTTTTCACATTATGCCCACTTATACCTTTCTTTTTTAAATATTTATCGTATAATTCTCCGTAATCTTCTTGTTGCCGG
>OFHA01000679.1_pt1 | contig 28433 bp, 26 predicted proteins | sample 1521891 | NCBI WGS metagenome assembly OFHA01 (sample SAMEA3504089, study PRJEB24116) | mouse gut metagenome | biome: mouse gut; feature: mouse-associated habitat; material: faeces | place: Denmark | collected 2011
ACGTTATCGACGGGATTATGTCAGTAAAAGAGCTGGCCGCCGTGGCCGGGAAATACAACGCCACCATTACAGAGTATTTAAACTCCGTCCTGCTGTATGCCCTTTTGCAGAAACAGCAGTCGGAATGGCATTTAAAACTGCGCCCGGTGAAAATCGCCATGCCGGTAAACCTGCGCCGTTTTTTCCCCTCCAGGACCCTGCGCAACTTTATCACCATGGTATATCCTGCCATAGACCCCAGGCTTGGGGAATATACTTTTGAGGAGATCGTCCGCCAGGTACACAACTACATGCGCTACTATATTAATGAAAAATTTTTAAAAGGGGATATTACCACCAACGCCAACACCCAGCGCAACCCTTTTATCCGGGTGGTGCCTCTTTTTATCAAAGATTTCGTGGTAAGGCAGTTTTATACCAAAGTACAGGACAAAAATTCTTCTGCAGGGCTGACCAATATGGGTGCTTTAAAGGTCCCTGAAGACATGAAGCCTTATATTGAGAGGTTTGACATTTACATGGGGCAGCCCTTTTCCTCCCGCACCAACTGTGCCATTATCAGCTTTGAAGACACCCTTACCGTTAACTTTGCCAGCAGCATCATGGAAACCGACGTGGAAAGATTCTTTTTCAGGAAACTGGTATCCGACGGCATCCATGTGGCCATTGAAAGCAACAGGGAAAGCCTGGCAGAATCCCAGGGGCAGGCGTAATCCCACAGGCTGCCGGAAAATTCTGCAAAAACATGAAAAACCACAGGCAGGGCGCACTGCTGCTTCCCTGCCTGTAAAAAGGAGTTTGTTATGTCATATTGTGTAAACTGCGGGGTAAAGCTGGAACCTTCCCTTTCGGAATGCCCTCTTTGCAATACCCCCGTAATCAACCCCAGAGAGCTTCACAACCAGAAGAAAACATCCCCCTATCCCAGGGAACGGGGACAGGTGGATGTGGTAAAAAGAACGGACCTGACTGTTTTGGTCTGCATTGTACTGGGCGGGACTTCTTTAAGCTGCCTGCTTTTGAACCTCTTTGTGTTTTCCGGCAACCCCTGGTCCTTGTTTGTGATCGGGGCCTGCCTGATTTTGTTTGTGCTGGCCATACCGGCGGTAATCTACACCCGGCTCCCCATCTATATTTCGCTTTTGTTCGACGGGGTGGCGGTGGGATTTTATCTGTATATGATCACCTTTAATACCGCCTACGACGGCTGGTTTATGGGGCTTGCCCTGCCTATTGTAGCCCTGGCTACCATACTGGTGGAAATCTTTGCCCTTTTGCTTCGCTCTTTTCCCGTATCCTTTATCACCACCGCCCTGTACTTTTTTGCTGAAGCGGCGTTTCTGTGCGTAGGCATAGAGCTTTTGATCCACCACTATGCCGGGACCACCTTACGTCTTAGCTGGTCTGCTGTAGTCCTGACTGCCTGCAGCGTGATCGTGACCCTGCTGGTCACAGTGCTTTCAAGAAGGCGGCTGCGGGATGCGGTGCAGAGACGGCTGCATTTTTAGGCAGGTACCTTACCTGGGCAGGTTCCCGCTGCACCCTGCCTGTGCGTCCCTGTCAATACTTGCCGGGATAATCCGTCCCTGTTTCCCCCTGCATCTGGCGGATATATTTTTGCGGGTCCTCCCTCATATTCAGCAGGGTATGGAAAGCATAAAGGAGCATCCCGTCCCTGTTCCCCCTGGTTTTGCTGTTATCCCGGTCAAGCCTTGCCTTAAAATGGTCCATCTGCCAGACCATAACATCCACCACGCTGTAACCTTCCACCTTGGCCTGGCAGGCAAAGTTCCCGGTTTTCAGATAAGAGACAAATTCATCATAAATTTCCCGGTCTTTTTCCAGCTTTTCTTGAAAATTGTCTGCAAAATCAGTGGTTTCGCCTGCATTTTGGCATAATTGCCTTATATATTTTCCTACAATTCCTTCTTCCAAGCCCTTTTCCTTTCTATTGCCATCACCCACCAGCGCCTTCCCTGCAAAGCAGCCCCGGGGCCCGGACGGGTATCGGCTATTAACTTCCGGTTGCACATTCCCGGCAAAATACAGTATCTCCTTAAATTATTATACTGTCAGTCCCTTCTGCCTGCAAGAGGGGTGAAATAAATTCAGGATTGAAATTTGTCCCTGGGACAGATAAAATATAATAGTCTATAAACAAATGTTATCCTTACAGGAAGAAGGGGCGAATGATGAAGCAGCACCATAACCAAAAAACAGTATCCACATCCCATACAAAAGATATGACCACCGGAAATCCCTACAAGCTGATGCTGGAATTTGCCCTGCCGATTTTTTTAAGCCAGGTATTCCAGCAGCTTTACAATACGGCAGATGCGCTGATTGTGGGAAAATATCTTGGGACCAACGCACTGGCGGCAGTAACCTCTTCCGGGACGCTTATTTTTCTCATGATCAGCTTTTTTATGGGAACCGCTATGGGAGGCGGCGTTGTGATCTCCAAATATTTCGGCGCAGGGGATGGGAACCAGGTTTCCAAAGCAGTCCATTCCTTGATTGCCTTTGGAATTGCCAGCGGGCTTTTACTGACAGTAATCGGCGTGGCGTTCACCCCCACATTTCTTGTCTGGATGCAGACTGACCCTGGGGTAATGCCAGAAGCGGTGACTTATTTCCGTTACTATTTTATGGGCGCCCTGGCCATGGTCATGTATAATATCTGCCGGAGCATTATGAATGCCTTAGGGGACAGCAGGCGCCCTTTGTACTATCTGATCTTTTCTTCTGTTCTGAACGTAGCGCTGGACCTGGTATTTCTGGCTGTGTTTGGCATGGGCGTTGGCGCCGCCGCCGTAGCCACAGTCATCTCCCAGGCAGGCAGCGTTGTATTGTGCATGATGCATCTTCTGAAAAAGGGAAACCTGTTCACCGTGGAATTATCCAAAATCCGCTTTTACCGGGAAAGCTTTGGTGAAATTATAGGCTTCGGGCTTCCCTCTGGCGTACAGAATTCTGTAATTGCCCTGGCAAATGTCATTGTCCAGTCCCAGATCAATTCCTTTGGGGCAATGGCAATGGCCGCCTATGGCACCCACGCCAAGATTGAGGGCTTTGCTTTCCTGCCCATTACCAGCTTCAATATGGCCTGTACCACCTTTATCAGCCAGAATCTGGGAGCAAAACAATATGGCCGGGCCAAAAAAGGGGCGGCCTTTTCCATACTGGCGGCAGTGTTCTTAGCCCAGCTGATCGGCATATGCTATTACCTGTTTGCGCCCCAACTGGTAGGATTTTTTGATAAAACCCCCGGCGTGGTCGCTTTTGGCGTACAGCAGGCACGTACTGTTTCTTTATTTTATTGCCTCCTGGCTTTTTCCCACTCAGTGGCCGCCGTCTGCCGGGGCGCAGGAAAAGCTTTCATCCCAATGCTTATTATGCTTTCTGTCTGGTGTGTGATACGCATCCTGTATATCATGCTGGTGATGCGCTATACAGGCCAGATCCAGCATATCTACATGGCCTATCCCATCACCTGGGGAATCAGCTCTGTAATATATCTGCTGTACTACCTGTTCTGCGACTGGGTACACGGTTTCGACAGAAAGGATTGAATTGAAAAGGCAATTTTATGTATCCTTTTCCAGACAAAAATCAAAAAAATCTGTTATAATAGTTCGTTGGGAACATTTAGATTCCAATACGGCAGTTACAGAACTGAAATGGAGGAAATTTTATGAGTGAGAAGATACTAGTTGTTGATGATGAAAAGGAAATCACAGATTTAATATCCCTTTATTTACAGAATGAGAATTACACGGTTTATCCTTTTTATGATTCTCTGAAAGCCTGCGGGCTGGCAGAAAATACAGAGCTGGACCTGGCCATACTGGATGTAATGATGCCAAAAATGGACGGGTTTACCCTGTGCCAGAAAATCCGTGAAAAATATAATTATCCCATTATCATGTTAACCGCCAAGGAGGAGGAAGTAGATAAAATCACAGGGCTTACCTTAGGTGCCGATGATTATATGACCAAACCCTTCCGCCCCCTGGAGCTGATTGCCCGCGTGAAGGCACAGCTTCGCAGATATAAGAAATATAACCAGCAGTCCCCCGCAGAGGATTCCCATATGATATCCCATGGCGGCCTGATACTCAACAGCCTGACCCATGAGTGTACCCTGGATGAAAAACCCCTGAACCTGACCCCTACAGAATTTACCATCCTTTATGTCCTGTGCCAGAAAAAGGGGCAGGTAATCAGCGCCGAAGATCTGTTTCACGCTGTCTGGGGGGAAGAATATTTCAGCAAAAGCAACAACACTATCACCGTGCATATCCGGCACCTGCGTGAAAAAATGAACGATTCATTTGAAGACCCCAAATACATAAAAACAGTCTGGGGGTGTGGATATAAAATTGAAGGGTAAAGACAGAACCAAATTCATTATTTTTCTGGTACTTTTTCTTTGTCTTGCGCTTGGGATCGGATTCGGACTGTATTATCTGACGGACGTGGTATTTAACGGTTCGGTGTTGGACTGGCTGGCAGAACATTATTATTATATGGAAACAAGACATGATAAAGCAACCGGGGAAACCAGCTATTATTACCTGCCTATCTGGCCAAAGTTAAAATTGCTGCTGCTTACCCTGTTCCTTCTCCAACTGGTAGTTTTCGTGCTTTCCATTTATCTGGCAGCACACATTTATGCTAAACGCCAGGTCCAGAAATCAATCTCTAATACAGGCAGGATGCTGCATACTTATATCCACCATGACTTGGACTCCAATGACGTTTTTCCTTCTGCCTATGCGGAGGTTGCAACCCAGATTGTCCAGATCAAGTCCACCATGCAACGGCATGAACAGGCCGTGAAAGCGGAAACAGACCGCAAAAACGACCTGATTACTTATCTTGCCCACGATTTGAAAACTCCCCTCACCTCAGTGGTGGGATATCTGGATCTGTTGGAGGAAGCGGCAGATATGCCGGAGGAGCAGAGGAAAAAATACATACACATCACCTTTGAAAAAGCCCTCCGCCTGGAAAAGCTGATTAATGAATTTTTCGGGATTACCAGGTACAGTTTACAGCAGATTGTACTGGAAAAGGAAGTGATCGACCTTTCCTTTATGTTGATGCAGCTTACCGATGAATTTTATCCCCTGCTTACCAACCATGGTAACACTGTGGAACTGCAGGAGGAGGATAACCTGACTGTCTACGGAGATTCCATGAAGCTTGCAAGGGTGTTCAACAATATCCTGAAAAATGCTATCTCCTACAGCTACCCCAACACGCCTATCAAAGTATATGCGGGCAAACGGGAAAAAGATATCTTTATCTGTTTTATCAACCAGGGAAAAACCATCCCGCCAGAGAAACTGAACGCCATTTTTGAAAAATTTTTCCGGCTGGATGAGGCCCGTAGCAGCAATACCGGAGGGGCAGGATTAGGGCTTGCCATTGCAAAGGAGATCGTGACTTTGCATGGAGGGACCATCAGCGCTTCCAGTGAAAATGAAATGACAACTTTCAGCGTGACACTGCCATTATATTAGCCCAAAGAAAAGATCCTGCATGGGAAGCTAAAACAAGTTGCTGTCCATGCATTAGTCAGAAATCATATAAGCGACATAAAGGAGAAGAAAACTTTCCCTAAAACATTTGGAAAAAGATTGCACTTGCAAAAGAAATCCATCATGCCAATGGTGGTTATAATTTGTATTTTTACATAAAGGAGAAAGCCGATGAGCAGACTATGACCTCAAAAGAACTGGTTGAACAGACAGAAGCCAAAAAAATAGGCGTTACTACTCCATTTCTCCCCCAATTTATGTACCGGTTATAAAGCTATACAGATATCAAAACCAGAGAAATGCATTGAGAAAAACCTGTAAATATTTAAAAAAAATCAGGTCTTCTATGATAATATATAAATCATAGGAGACCTTAATTTGGGGCAAACAAAAAAGAAGCTTACAAATCAACGATTGTGGGAAAACGTAACACTATACTGGGATTATTACAGGAGTATGATTTCACAATGTTACTTTCATCTAACTTCTTTTTATCACAAATTTATGATTAATACAAATTCATACACTGAAATATTTTGTCTTTAAAAGATAACACACGAAATCACAATCTATTAGACTCAACTCGTACAAACATTACAATTTCCCATACTGTTACACTTCCCTCACGGGAAGTGACACTGGCCGGATGTGCCAGCACTAAGGGGCAAGTTATTTCAATCCACACTTCCCTCACGGGAAGTGACCAAAATTGTTTGGTATCATTTTGAGCCTTTGGGATTTCAATCCACACTTCCCTCACGGGAAGTGACAACAGCGTGCTATGGAGCGGAGCCTGAGGGCATGATTTCAATCCACACTTCCCTCACGGGAAGTGACCAGAGTGGGCAGGGATAAAGACCATAGGGCAGTGCATTTCAATCCACACTTCCCTCACGGGAAGTGACATCCGGTCTTTTGTCGTGTCTGCCATGGTATCTGATATTTCAATCCACACTTCCCTCACGGGAAGTGACAGTACGTCCGTTGGAAAGTGAAAACCTATTCATATTTCAATCCACACTTCCCTCACGGGAAGTGACATTAAAATACCATGGGTTGATTTTGAGTTAATACATTTCAATCCACACTTCCCTCACGGGAAGTGACTAATGGCATCCTGTTTATTACAAAACTTAGGATGCATTTCAATCCACACTTCCCTCACGGGAAGTGACGTATTGAATCCTTCAGCATGGGCATTGCTGTTAATTTCAATCCACACTTCCCTCACGGGAAGTGACGAGCACCTGTTTTTCCGGCTGTCCGGCGGAGATATTTCAATCCACACTTCCCTCACGGGAAGTGACGTATTGACATGATAGTTGTTAAATGCTATTATAATTTCAATCCACACTTCCCTCACGGGAAGTGACACCTATAGTAGTAATATAATCAGCACCACAATAAATTTCAATCCACACTTCCCTCACGGGAAGTGACAACAAAATCCTGCAGGAGCTTAAAAGGCATGGTATTTCAATCCACACTTCCCTCACGGGAAGTGACTGCGACTGCTGCCCGCTCCTCGACCTCAACGTCATTTCAATCCACACTTCCCTCACGGGAAGTGACATGATGCGGAACTCTCCCCCGTACCGTTTCCGGATATTTCAATCCACACTTCCCTCACGGGAAGTGACAGCAATATTACACAAAAAAATAATAGAATATGTAATAATGTTATACTATTTATCTATAAAATTATACAAGCAAATCATAATTGGCAAACATATTTTCTCTATTTCTGAATATATCAAACAAAAAAAATGTGCGAATACCGTTGCAAATTCATGTGTACTTCATATTCGCACTTGCCTAGATCATTAATACCCCGTCTAAATCTAATGCTTTCTGCACACCAATATGATCAATTCTATTTTTATATTTATCCCCTAATATATAATAACGAATGCTGTCCTTATCAGCATCAATAATTTCAGATAACTGTTTTTTTAACATCGCAAATTGTGTACTATCTACAATGCACTCAAAAACAGAATTTTGTACACGCTGCCCATAATTTGTGCAGACTTTCGCCACACGCGCAAGTCTATTGACCCCCTGTGAAGAAGTGGTATTCACATCATAAGTAACCAATATAAGCATTTCTATATCTCCTATATTATTTCTTAAAGAATGGGGGATATGCATCAATATCCCCGCGAAGGTATCTCGCCAAAAGCATTGCCTGTATGTATGGCAGCAAGCCAACAACTACCTTTTCTTTTAGAAATGGATGGATAATTAGTTCCCTCTTTGTTTCCTGCCACTTTTGTATTACTCTCTTTCTCATTTCATCATTCATAATCACTGCACCATTTTCTACCTTTGTAAATCCTTTTGCATTGACTTCCTGCTTATTGATTAAAGTTAAAACAAATCTATCCGCAATGGGTGCACGAAATTCTTCCATTATGTCCAATGCAAGTGATTGTCTACCTGGCCTATCTCTATGTAAAAAACCTACATATGGATCCAGGCCAACAGAATAAGCTGCTCCCGTACATTCGGTTGTCAAAAGTGAATATACAAATGACAGCAATGCATTAACATTATCTAAGGGAGGCCGCTTATTCCTGCCATTAAAGGTAAAATCCTTCTTATTCTGAAGAATGAGTTCATCAAAAACCCGGAAATAGACCGAAGCCGCCTCGCCTTCATATCCCCGCAATTCTTCAAGGTTTTTACAGTTTTTAATATAAACTATAGACTGCTTTAATAATTCAGATGCATTGCATAACTTTTCACAGTCTAAACGCATTGCATGATCTCTGCGTGCCCTTTCCACTACATATCTTTGATTATGTACCTTTCCCAAAATCATATTTCGGGATATTGCCAAGCATTCATCCTCCTTCTCTGAAAATCTATACTGGGTTTTTCTTAATATTACATTTCCATTCTCCTGCCCAATTACTTGTGCACAGAATCTGTCTCCCTGGAAAAAGCTAATATTTACCCCTCTTTCACCACATTTTCTCATAAGAGCCGGGCTAACGCCAACATAATTGAATGTTACTATTGCTTCTATATTATGAATCGGCACTCTCATTAACACTTTATCTTCTTTTTTTACTGTAACACTTTCACCCTCGATTCCTAGATATACATCTTCTGATGTTATATACAAGGTATTCATCAATTTTCTCAAGGTATATCCTCCTCAATCATCTCCTTTACATATTTTTCAGCAGATATCTCCTCACAAATCTGTGGCATACAAAGGTTATACAATGAGCATTGCTTACAAGATGGCTTTATTCTTACCTTGGGTGTGTAACCCCGGTCATAATACAAATGCATTTCTTCAAAAAATTTTTTTACCTTTTCCCTCATTTCCGGTGAAAAAAGTACCTCTGTCCTGTGACGTGTTTCACCATAATATAGGAATCCCTTTTCTATCTGTGCCATTAACATTTCTTCCAGGCACATAGCCTGGGCAGTTAATTGTAATTCATCAGCATCATGCAGTTTAGGCGATCCACGTTTATACTCTATTGGTACTACTGAATATAAACCGTCTGTCCCCTGCAATGTAACTCCCTTTTCTGCCTGATGAAATTCTACAACATCACATTCTCCACTGATTCCCATTGTCCGGGAAAATACTCTCATGGCACGGACTATTATTAATCCCTTACGCTTTTCACGAAAATCTGGGTCATGGGCTTTATCATGCATAACTCTTCCTTCAAAAGTAAGAACATTTTCTTCCCATTGCCGCTCAATATGTATTAATGCCCACTGTCTGCGGCAAAATGCAAAGTGTTGTATACCGGACAGCATCAGATAATCTTCTTCCTGATATTCCATATATTATCTTCCTATTCTCTACAAATACACGTAACCCCTTCCGGCATTTTTTCAGGCAACACGATTTCATAATCCGAAAATGCCCTTGCAACCTCCACTCCCTGTTTTCTTGATACCTTAACCTCGTCAAACAGCTTATATGATGGTGCAGCTCCCAACTCACTTTCATGTTTGAAAATTATCAACTTTCTTACAGCCATCTTTCCCCGCGCTGCAGAATGGTCATGCTCAAACATATTCAGAATTGCCTGCCATAGAAGCTCAAGGTCATCTTCCGAAAAGCCTGTTACCTTTCTTGCCAAATTTGCAGATACAAATCCCTCTACCCGATAAAGCCCATAAGGAACTACATATTTTCTGCCCATCTCTGTTCCTTTTCGTTCAGCATCGCTTTCTGTTGTGATCGCAACTCTGGTTATCGTTATTTCCTGTGGAAGGATAGGGTCTATTGACCGGGCAAATCCCAACTGAACTGGCCCCCGCACCTGGCCACAATTTAAATTTGCTTTTACAAATGTGGTCATTACCGCCCCGAAAGTCCTTATGTCAAAAAAATTGCGGCACATAAAATCTCTGACTTTTACATCCAATTCCGGATTATTTTTTTTCAGTTCTTTTATTTTCTTTTCATCCTTCTCCTCAATTCCCAGATATTCAAAAGCTTTAGCGTCACTTCTATTTAAAGGGACATTATCTTTAATGTAAATCTGATATCCCGATTCCTCTTCTTTAAGCATTTCCACATAATTTCGTATTTTTCTTTTCATGCAGACGTCTGTCACTATACCAAAACCACTTTCCGTATCAATCCTCGGCATATTCCCTGCATCGGGGTCTCCGTTTGGATTGCCATTCTCTACATCAAATAATACTACAAAATCATACCTGTTCTTTATAACTTCACTCATTTTTCTCTTCCTCCTTTTTTTGATAACGCTTTTGTGTCTGGCAGTAATAGCCTAATTGGAATGAACCCTGTTCAGGCAAATTTAAACGCCTTGGATACTCTTCCCCAATAATCTCTGATAACTCTCCAATTTGTTTATTAAAATATATTTTGCTTCTATCGCTCAATTTCCGCAAATGCTTTTGGGCAAGGTTTACTAAAACCGGAAAGATCTGAGCCGGTGTGGATGCCGCCGTATTAAAATATTTATCTTTTATCGTTGCATTGATCCCTGGATTTCCTTCCTGCTGTATATGCTCTAATACCGCAAATAACCGCCCCAGTGTATATGGCACATTCTTGCATTCTTCATTTAACTCCACTTTTAATACCTCCTCTGGACAATCCTTATTTTTATTCCTTAAATAATATGCCTTTATGATCGCTGCCCGTCCTCTTGTCACTTCTCTTTCAGCCTTTATTCTTAGCATAACTCCATTTAATAATGAAACCGGATATCTGCCGCCATCTAAAATGGCCTTTAAGGTATCTGCCGCCATTTGGGGAGAAGGGGATTTATTTTTTGCATTTTTATTTACTGTTTCCGACATTAGTTTCCAGTAAGGTAATATCGGAAATGGATCATAGCTTGGGCGGACAATTTTTAACCTCTCATAATGTTCATCAATATGCCGCATTATATCGCCAAAAATATCTGACAGAAAAAACCTCACTGATAGCCTTGCCACATTTGGAGCCAATCCTAATATGTAAAAATGCTTCTGTGGTTCCAACCATTCTTCTTGGACACGGATCGGTTCACCCTTTTGGATCTTAGACATAATCAAACTCAGATCCTGGTCTGTTATCCCACCTGTTTCATCTATGCCAAACATTGCCGCTATGCCTACATCCTGATAAACAGTATTACCGCCTTCTGCCCAGCATACCACCGTTGAATCTCCTATCGTCCTGCAACGCTCCTTATCGCTTAACAGTTCATTTAATGCCGTGGTATATGCAAACGCCGCATATTCACTTATTGGTGCATTATTTCCCTGCTCTTTTTCGTATGAACAAAAGGCTGGCGCATTAAAGGAAACCAAGGAAGTCCCTGTGGCCTGTCCTCCACGGACTCCTTTAACAGCAGGATGGAGCAACGCGATCGATGCATTTCTCCCGGTCACCATACACATCCCTTTGTTTCCACTGCCAGCATTATCATAATATTTTTGCCAGCATTCCCTTATCTGAAAATCCTCCAAAACAGGATGACCATCATAATAAAAAAGAATATTTGCACCCGCCATCAATTCTTTCCAACACTCAGCTAAGTGTTGGTTTTCCCTCGCACTTTCGGGATCCCACCTTCCAAAATAATGAATGATAGCTTTAGCTGGATCTGTTCCAGCATTTTTTAACAAGTCACTATGGAATTCTTTACATGCATTATAACACTGCCGTGTCCTATCCGCCTTTCCTTTTTCATCGGCCCCTAAAATATATGTAGAATTATCACACAAAAAATTCGGGGCTATATCTACTGAACGCTTTACTGGCTGAGGAACTTCTATCACTCTTGGCACATTTTTTGACTTTTTTCCAATAATTTGAGGAACCATAAGTGAAAAAACTCCAATCACTTCACCATTAATATCAATGTTCAACCCAAAGGATACCTTCGTCTTTCCCCAGCCCGGCCTGGATATTGCCCCTCTTTCTAACAAGTCCTCATAATGCTCAACCAGCGCTTGTAAAATCACCGTACCACCTCGCAATCTGTTAAATCCAATACCCCTTTTACCATCTTTGCACGAAAAAACAACGGCTGAATATTAGCCATATCGCTGAAATCTAGATCCCACAGCATATACCCCAGTTCCCTTGTTTCTTCAATTGCAGGAATTTCCCCTCCCTCCCACTCCCTAAATCTCGCCGGAAACTCTCTGCATCCCATATAAGGCTGATGAAAACATTGCCCCCGATGCAGCCTCCGCTTCATAATGTCTTGAAACTTTCCATGATTATCACACTCTGCCGCCTTTTCTGTCATAGTAAAATGTGCTTCTATTACATAATGTACATCTTGCAACACAAGTGACGAACGCTGGACAATGTCCCTTGATGTACTAATATATAATGGATTCTTCCCTCCTGCCATAGCCGCCCTTACGTTGCTTGCAAGCACTTTAGATTGCACTTCATTTCTTCTTATGCTTGTCATTTTAATGGGCGAAAGCACATAAATCCTGTCTATATTCCATTTCATACCAGGGTGCCAATAAATGGCCTCCAATAATCCACGTGCCGCTGAGGGTGTCATTACGTCATAGCTAACACGTTCAACCTTTAGTTCAGTCCGGGAAAAACAGGCATACTCTCCCCAAACCTCTACTTTAACAGACATTTCCTTCATCTCCTATTCATTAGTTATGTTGTTAGAATATTACATCATAAAAATTTAACTGTCAAGAAAAATCTTATAGAATAAATATTGAAAATATTTCAGTTATCATCTAAACTTAATCTGTCATCAAAAGGATGTGGATTGAAACATTAGCTATGTTGTTAGTTTTTCATGGCGGCAGGTACATCTGCCGCCTACAACTTTAAACAAAAATCCCATATCCTGTATCCACATCTAGCTGAAGCCCTGTAGCATCATCGTATTGATTCATATCCCCCAGTATATAAACAGTATCATCAACCACCTCCAGGCTGCCTGTCTCCAATAGTGTTTTTAAATGATTTGGAAAAACATTCACACTGAATTGGCCTAATTTCCGAAATAACTCTCTGGACATTTTTCCATCCCGAATTTGTTCTATATATGTCTTGCCCTCACCTACAGGTATATAAACCGTCTTAGTTTGGTCTTCTATCAATTTAAACCTTTCACTGATGGAGGCAAATGGATATATTTTTCCATTTATCCCTTTTGAAATATCGCAAGCATCCAAGATCTTGTTTTGGTCAAGATTTTCATTTCCAAGTAATCCTCTAAAAAATTGAAAATAAAATGAAACCGCCTTTAGCTCAGCAGGATCCTCATAATGCCGTAATGTCTCACGCAAAGCATCTACATTTTGCTTAATCAAGGAAATGCTATCTCCCTCCAGCTTAAATAAATAAACTAAGCTGTCTTCTATCTGTCTTTTCCCTTCTCTATTACATCTCCCTGCTGCCTGTATCAAAGAATCCAAGCCAATCTCCTGCCTATACACTTTTGGGAAATCTAAATCTACTCCTGCTTCTATTAAAGAAGTCGCGATCACCCTGCATGGGAGCCCACTTTTCAACCGATGCCTAATTTCGGAGAATTTCTGCTTGCGATGCATTGGGCACAAAAGTGTTGTAAGGCAGTATGCCCCATCTTCCGGGATACCTTTGTACAATTCCTGGGCAGTTTTACGCTTATTCACTATACAAAGCACCTGTTTTGCATTCGAGATCTGTTCCTTCAATTGTTCAATATTTAAACTGCCTGCATTGACAATCTTAGTACGCTGAAACTGTTGGTACATCCCATCCACACCATCACATATCTCCTGGATCTTTGTATGTTGCAAATACTTTGAAAAAATATTTTCCAGCGCTGGCTGTGTTGCTGTACATAATATTACTGTTGCCCTATAATTCCCCACTAACTCAGAAATAGCCGCTATACATGGTTCCAGATAAGGGATCGGTAAAGTTTGCGCCTCATCAAAAATCACAACGCTATTTGCAATATTATGGAGCTTTCTGCACTTAGAACTTTTATTTGCAAAAAGGGATTCAAAAAATTGCACTGCGGTGGTAACTATCACTGGCATGTCCCAATTTTCTGTTGCCAATACCTTTTGATACATCTGATAATTTTCTGATTGCCCTTCTGGCATTTCATACTGGACGCCTGAATGGTGTTCCAACACATTCTCTTCCCCTAATATCCCTTCAAACACTTGTGCATTTTGGTCAATAACAGACGTATATGGTATTACATAAATTACACGCTTCATGCCATTTCTTTTCATATGTTTCAATGAAAATCCAAGCGACGCGGTGGTTTTCCCGCCTCCAGTAGGAACTGTTAATGTGTATAACCCTCTATCCAGTTTTTCTCCCTTTTCCATACATAACTGCAAGATACGGTTTCTGCTTTCGCAAAGCATTTTTTGCTTCTCATTGTCAAACTCAGTTTTATTTAGCCAATTTTGTATGTATTTATCAAAAAGAACGCATAATTCATCTATAGACGCATAATTTCCCCGGCTTTTCACACCCCCATCCATAAATTTCTCAGTATCTAGATAATCAGCATCAACAAGACACGAGTATAACATTCTAATAAAAAAAGACATAGTAAACCCTTTGTGATCTGCTTTCAGGCAAAAATCCGGAATTAAATCGCTACCTAATATCGCATCCATTTCAACTTTCCACTCACTATAATCAGGTACTTGTTTTTTGATCCTGCCAAAAAATGTCCCATCACCTTCTTCGGAAAATTTATATGAGCCGCCATCCATCAGCCCAGAATGATGTCCCGCAATAGCCATCGCTACTGGAACATTCTTTTGTTTCATTGCTTCTAACGCGCCCGCTGTAGAGTGATCCACCTTCTTCACTTTATCAGGATTGTTTATCCGATGTTGGAATTCAACTGAATATTTTCCTATATCATGTAAAATCCCACAAAAATAACCAACTTTATCACAATTAAAATCTCCAGCAAATGATTTGGCTCTTTCGGCCGTTCCAAGTAAATGCTCTTTTATTGACTGTTTCTCTCCCAATTTATTAATGTGTGCAATCACTGTTTCTTTTCCTCCATTTACCAGCTTGTTTCCGTTTCCTCTACTTGGTTCCATTATAATGTATATATTGTCCAATAAAACGGTCTTAGATTTGAAATATAAATATTGTTGAGATGCCTGGCTATAAGCAAAACATATGAAGCCGAATCCACGGCAAACAAATTTATTAGATAAAAAACCCGCTTTCAACCAGAAAATTTTCTTTGCTGCCTGAAAACGGGTTCCCTTTTATGATATCAGCTATATATACCTCTATCTTTTGATATCATTCTGATTCTTAAACTTTTTTAGATAATCCTGCGCTGCCTGAAAAGATACATCCAGCTTTTTTTGCAGTTTTTCCAGAATATCATTTTCTGAAAGCCCACAATCCAATCCTGTTTCAATAATACCCTCTGCTTTCCCTTCCGCCTTTCCCTCTATCTTGCCCTTTGCTTCGTGTTCCCTTGCGATTTCATCAAATAATGTACACATATCCACTTCTCCTTTCCCTACCAATGCGTTGTAATCAATTTTGCAGTTTGCCGCTCCTGCCACCGTCATTATCACAGTCCGGTCTACGCTATGCTCTTTTGCATATTGTATGACATTTTCCTTTGCTTTATTTCGGGGCAGGCTTTTATCCAAAATAATCTCCAGCATATGAAAAAGGTCTCTGTTGTTTATGTTATGAAATCTCAGCCCACTGTTTCTCGCCTCCACAAAAGCCACCTTATAATCATTGACAAATTTTTTCATCTCTTCCGGGATATGCAACATCCCGTGAAGGGATACCGCCCCGTCCCATGGCTTTTCACCATAATAGACCACGATGGTTATGACAGGCATAAATCTGTCTGTCCGCTTCATCCGGGAAAGGTATTCATCTTCGTTCAGGCCGTCAGGCTTTTTGTACTTTCCTGCATTGCTGTCATACTGCCTCTTGTAGGTCCCGTAATCGTAGCCCATTACCCGCAGGGGCATGGCATAATGGATATGCTCCTGTGACTCAAGCCCCAGCATCACAAGGGATACCCCATAAGCTGTGGATCTCTTGCTGATCTTGATATTATCCCTGGATGCCTGGAAACTCTCCGCATAGCCTCTGTGCTCCAGCACCCAGGAGCCCTCTGTATCTTCACTTTCCAGTTCCCCCGGTTTGATGACCTGCTTCCCCCCAAACAGCACAGCGTTGAACAGATCCGCAAACTGCCCGTTGTGGCTCCAGTAATTCTTCAGCACGGTATCGGGTTTTAGATTCTGTGTCTTTGCCATCATTTGCTTCCTTTCCCTTATAAAGGACTGTCCCCAAAGGCTTATTTAAAATACGCCACACCTGACGCGAAGATCTTCATATCCTGTTCCCCATAAATATTAATGGCAACGCCCTGGCCACGGCGTTCCACATGGGCCATTTTGCCAAATACCCTTCCGTCAGGGGACGTGATCCCCTCAACAGCGGCATAGGAACCATTGATATTCCATTCTTCGTCCATGGAAACATTTCCCTGGATATCCGCATACTGGGTAGCCACCTGGCCCTCTGCAAAAAGCCTGCCAAGCCACTCTTTCGAGGCCACAAACCTTCCTTCCCCATGGGAAGCAGGCGTTGCATAAACCTCTCCTGGCTTTGTGCCCATAAGCCAGGGTGACCTATTGGAAACCACCCTGGTGTAAACCATCTTGGAAATGTGGCGGTTGATGGTATTATAGGTAAGGGTGGGGGAATCCTCCATCTGCCCTACGATCTCCCCATAGGGTACAAGCCCCAGTTTGATCAGCGCCTGGAAGCCATTACAGATGCCAAGGAGCAGGCCGTCCCTTTCTTTTAAAAGCTTCATCACCGCTTCTTTTATGTGGCCATTCTGAAAGGCAGTGGCAAAGAACTTGGCGCTGCCCTCCGGCTCATCTCCCGCGGAAAATCCGCCAGGGAACATGATGATCTGCGCCCTGTCAATATCCTTTTTAAATATTTCAACAGACTCCCGGATGTCCTGGGCGGTGCGGTTTTTAAACACTCTTGTTTCCACCTCCGCTCCCGCCTCCCGGAATGCCCGGGCTGTATCATACTCGCAGTTGGTGCCAGGGAATACGGGAATAAACACAGTGGGCTTCGCCACTTTGTGCCTGCACACATAAACCTGCCCTGCATGGTAAAGGGGGGAATCTATCCTGGCTGTATCCCTCTCCCCCCTGGTGGGGAATACCTTTTCCAGCTTAGACTGCCATGCCCCAAGGGCTTCCTCCATGGATAGGGATACTTCCTTAAAGGTAAAGGCACCTTCCTCTTTCACCTTTCCCACTCTTCTGTAGTTTAGGCCACCTGTTTCTTTTTCCTGCCTGCTTAAGATCTCCAGGGCATCTTTTTCCCCCATTTCCACCAGGATATCCCCCAGGCAGTTTTCAAATAAGTCTTTGGCACACAGCTCGCCGTCAAAGGACACGCCCAGCTTATTGCCGAAAGCCATTTTGCAGCTCCCCGCAAAAAGCCCCCTGGCATCCAGTGCATATGCCGCCTTTACCCTTCCCTCCCTCATAAGGCCGGTAATAAAATCATAAGTCTCCATTGCCTGCCGGTAAACGGGGATATCGTAATCGTCTTTATCAAACCAGAACTGGACCAGCACATCCCCTGCTTCCTTTAATTCCGGTGTTATCACGTCTTTTACTGATGCCACATCCACAGCAAAGGAAACCAGGGTCGGGGGAACGTCGATGTGGTTGAAAGTCCCCGACATGCTATCCTTGCCGCCTATGGAGGGGAGGCCATAACCGATCTGGGCGTCATAAGCCCCTAAAAGAGCCGCAAAGGGCTGGCTCCAGCGCTCCGGCTGGTCTGTCATGCGCCGGAAATATTCCTGGAAGGTGAAACGGATCTTATGGAGGTCACCGCCGGAAGCCACGGTCCTGGCTATGGATTCCGTTACCGCATACACCGCACCATGGTAGGGGCTCCATGAAGAAAGATATGGGTCAAAGCCACAGCTCATCATGGTTACGGTGTCCGTCTGCCCCTCCAGGACTGGCAGCCTGGCAATCATGGCCTGGGTCTCCGTAAGCTGGTATTTACCGCCGTAGGGCATCACTACGCTGCCCGCACCTATGGAGGAATCGAACATTTCCACAAGCCCCTTCTGGGAGCAGACGTTTAAGTCGTTTAAAGTATAAAGGCACGCCCCCTTTATATCCTTTTCCAATAGTGCCTTTTCCACCTGGGGAATGGCGGTCTTTTTCAGATAGTTGTCCTCTTCCTCCGGCATCTCCACTGTGACATCCGTTTCCTGATGTGCCCCATTGGTATCCAAAAACGCCCTGGAAATATTTACAATCTCCCCTCCCCGCCATTTCAGCACCAGCCTTGGCTGGCTGGGGGCTACCGCAACAGGAACGGCTTCCAGGTTTTCCTCCCCTGCAAAGCCCAGAAAGGCATCCACGTTTTCCGGGGAAACCACCACTGCCATCCTCTCCTGGGATTCGGAGATCGCCAGCTCCGTGCCATCCAGCCCGGCATACTTTTTGGGAACCTTGTCCAGATCCACCACCAGCCCCGGCGCCAGCTCCCCGATCGCCACAGAAACGCCCCCTGCCCCGAAATCGTTGCACTTTTTGATTATACGGCTCACCTCTTCCCGGCGGAAAAGCCTTTGGATCTTCCGTTCCGTGGGAGCGTTGCCCTTTTGCACTTCCGCGCCGCAGGTCTCAATGGAGCTTTCCGTATGCACTTTGGAAGAGCCGGTAGCGCCGCCGCAGCCGTCCCGCCCTGTCCGGCCGCCTAAAAGAATGATCACATCCTCCGGATCGGAATTCTCCCTGATAACGTTCCTGCGGGGAGCCGCGCCCATGACAGCGCCGATCTCCATACGCTTTGCCACATAGTCAGGGTGATAGATCTCCTTTACATACCCGGTGGCAAGGCCGATCTGGTTGCCATAGGAGGAATAGCCCGCCGCAGCCCCCCTTACCAGCTTTTTCTGGGACAGCTTGCCCTTTAGGGTATCCGCAACAGGCAGGGTGGGATCTGCTGCCCCCGTTACCCGCATGGCCTGGTATACATAGCCCCTTCCTGACAAAGGATCCCTGATAGCGCCCCCAAGGCAGGTGGCCGCGCCGCCGAAAGGCTCAATCTCCGTGGGATGGTTATGGGTCTCGTTTTTGAAAAACACCAGCCATTCTTCTTTCACCGGGCCTTCCCCGTAGTCCATTTCCACAGGCACCACCACAGAGCAGGCATTGATCTCGTCAGATTCCTCCAGATCCTCAAGCTTCCCTTCCTTTTTCAGCTTGCGCATTGCCATCAGCGCCAGATCCATCAGGCACACGAACTTGTCTTCCCTTCCGGCGAAGATCTCCTTTCTGGTATCCAGGTAGCTCTGATAAGCGGTTTCCAGGGGTGTCTGGTAATAGCCCTCCTGAAAGGTGATATTTTTCAGTTCTGTGGAAAATGTGGTATGGCGGCAATGATCCGACCAGTAGGTATCCAGCACCCGGATCTCCGTCATGGTAGGATCCCTGTGCTCCTCCTGTTTAAAATAATTCTGAATATGAAGAAAGTCCTTGAAGGTCATGGCAAGGGAAAGGCTCCCATACAGTTCCTTTAAAGCCTCCTCCCCCATATCCTGGAAGCCCTCAAATACCTTCACGTCCTCAGGCTCCTGGTACTCTGTAAGCAATGTGTCTGGCTTGGCAGCATCCGTTTCCCTGGAGTCTACAGGATTGATGCAGTAAGCCCTGATCCTGTCAAACTCCTCCTGGGTAATATCCCCGGTTATCAGATATATGGCTGCGGTCTTGATCACAGGCTCCTCATCTTCTTTCAGGAATTTCACGCACTGCATGGCGGAGTCTGCCCGCTGGTCAAACTGCCCCGGTAGAAATTCTACCCCAAAGACCCGTCCCCCTTGGGGGATATCAATGGTTTCCCTGTAAAGAATATCTACCGGCGGCTCTGAAAATACTCCCTGCAGAGCCTTTTCAAAGGTTTCTTCTGATATATTTTCCACATCGTAGCGAATAAAGACCCTTACCTCAGAGACCCCGTTGATTCCCAGGTAACCGACAATCTCTTCTTTCAGTTCCTTTGCCCTTACTGCAAAAGGGGCTTTCTTCTCCACATAAATACGTTTCACATTTCCCATGGTAACTTCCTCCGTTTCCTGTTCTCAAGCTCTATATGAATCTGTGATCTTCCCTGACGCAAACCCGGTGCAGGCAAAGGGTCTGTTAATAAATCCCCTGCCCGGCCCCAGGCATCCCCAAACATTGCCAATCCCGCTTTACAGGTGCAGCCTGTGGATCAGCCGGCAGGCAATATCCCCCTGCCCAATCAAAGGCTCCGTATGGGAAAAAAACACAATCCCATCTGTGGGGGACGCAATAACTTCCTTCACATGCCCTTCATAGGGGTCTATCACTTCCGCTAAGGGATACCCATAGCGGACATCCTCCCCCGGCTTTATCAGGTTCCTGATAATTCCCCCTGACCGGGCGTACACATCCGTCAAATCTTTCTCCACAATCACATGGCTGATGTACCCGCTGTGGCTTACATACCTGATGATCCCCATCCTTGTAAGGAACCGGAGTATGGCGGCAATGGCCTGTCCCGCCCCTTTTTCATCAATGGTATCGTTTTTGTTGGTATAGACAGAAAAAGCGGCGGTCATATCATTCTGCCAGTTGTAATTTAAGGTCTTAGTATCTAAAGGAGTAGGTTTTCTCACCACCACATAAGGCAGCCCGAACAAATTGGCAAGGGAAATATTCTGGTATCCTGTCTCCATCATTCTCACATGGGGAATAAACTCCCCGGTCATACTAAAGCTGGTCAACTGAATGCCATAAGTATACTCCTTAATCTTCTGGAAAACATGGTAAGCGATACGGCCGGTGGTATAGCCATTCTCATCCCCGGGAAAACCCCGGTTGATGTCCACATCATCTACCCCAAAAAAACGCTGCGCCACATTTAAACTCATGCTGTTGACCACAGGGATCACCAAAATCTGTTTATTGGCATTGATACTGCCCTTTCCCTCCAGTTCCTTCAGTATCCGCACAAGCTGGGAGCAAATGTACATCTGCTGCATTTCGTTTCCCCTGGTGGAGCCTACGATACAGGCTGCCGGTTCCCCCTTCCCGAAAAAGTATCCCCGTATCACCATATCCTGCCTGTAGGGAGAATGTACCCTGTAAATTTCTTCCTTCCGCATAGCCTATTCCTCCCCAATGCCTGTGAGTATTCTTGCCAGAAGGGATCCTGCCCGCACAAAGGGAAATTCTCTTAAGGTAAAGACAAGGCCGCTTTTGGCTACCCTGATATCCTCCAGCACACGCCCTTCCAGGGGGCTGATGATCTCCCCCACCTTATCCCCCTTTTGGACATAATGGTTATGGGCTATGGCTGGGAGGAACACTCCTGTTTCTTTTGCCCGGATAAAGTCCACTTCCCCGTCTGTGGAGATTGCGGGATATTGGATGCTGCCCACCTGTCCCTGCCACATGCCAAGCTCTTTCATCAAATGGAAGATCCCCTCCACTACCTGATTGCCGTATTTCCGGTCAATCCTCGTCCCCACCCCCATTTCCAGTACCATAGTGGGAACTCCCAGCATATTCAGGGAATGGGAAAGGGTGGATTCGTGGACCGTCACGGCGGCGTTAGTCCAGACCATATCCGTATTTAGCAGCCGGGCATAGGGAAGAAGCTTTTCGGCAAACTCCTCCCCCACCCGCACCTGGGGCAGCTCCTTAACAAAAATATCCCCTGCATGTACATCCAGGCACATATCGGCACCTGCAATATCGTTTACAACCGCCGCCGCAACCCGGTCCATGGCGGTTCCCTTTTCATTTCCCGGGAACATCCTGTTAAGATCTATCCCCAGCTTGGGGATTTTATGCTCCGCAAAGTCCAGCCCCAGGGGGTTTAAGGCAGGGTAAAGATCCACTGTCCCAATGAGCTGGCCTTCCTCCTTTGTAATCCTCCGGGCAATTTCATAGCACACATACTGGCCTTCAAATTCATCCCCGTGAATGCCAGATACCACCGCCAGCCTCTTTGCCGAAGGTTCCTTTCCTGTCATCCTGTTTTTCTGGATTGTAAGCTTTTCCCCTACTGGAAGCTCAATGGAAAATACTTCTACAATCAATCTTACACCTCCCAATTCTTATAACGCCAAAAAGCCCAAGGCGTTGAACCTTAAGCTTTTTATTCGTCCGCTGCAAGCCCCTGCATTACATACAAAATTTCCCGGTCTACCGCCGCTTCGGAAATCCCCCTGGTCTGGGCGGCAACCTTTAGCCCTTCCAGCACGTACATAATATTCCTTGCCGCCCCCCTGGGGTCTTCACAGTAAAACTCCCCATTCTGGGCACCTTCCTGAATTAACTTTTCTATTACATAAACCGCCGCGTCAAACTGTTTTTTCAGTAAATTTTCCCTGGCTGGTATGGTAGTGTCAAAAAAATATTCATAAACTGCCTTGTTTAAAGACTGATTCATGTTTAAAAGCTCTTTTTTCTGTTCATTTAAAAATAGCGCAAGAATATCGGAAGGCGTTGTTTCCTCCCGGATGCTTTCCCCAAACACATCGTCCGTATCCTCCTGCTCCATTTTTAAAACTTCCTCAAACAGTTCCCCCGTATTCTGGAAATACAGGTAAAGCCCGCCCCGGCTGATACCGCATGCCTCCACAATATCTTTCATGGTGACCTTTATAAAGCCTTTTTCCATAAATACCGTTCTTGCAGTTTCTATGATAAATTTCTTCTTTTGCTCCGATTTGCCGTTCATTCCTGCCGCTCCTATGCCAGAGGTTTATCCCAGATTTCCAGTAATTCCTTTATCCGCTTAAGCCCATGCAGGTAAACGCCGTTCTCCACACCCATTGACCAGAGCCTTCCTTTGGTCATGCCCCCAAGCACATATTTTGCCATAACCGCAAAAATAGCCTCTATCTCCTTTAGTTCCACCTGCCCTATGAGCCGCAGCTCATCCTGCTCATTTCTGATTCCATAATGGGAATAGGTGTAAACATAGTTCCTGTCCATCATTCCTGTCTTTTGCATGTCCTTCACAAAACCAAGGAGTGTGCCGTCATATACCGGAACCGGAATGGATTTCTCCAGCTTTTCTTCCCCGGAATAATTATGGAACAGCTTTTCACCTGTCTTTTGTTCCAGCCATGGAATATAGCGGAACATGCCCTCTATGGCCTGACGGTATTTCCCGATCAGTTCCTGCCTGTAAATGTTTTCATTCTCCATCTTAACCCTATTCCCTCTCCTTAAGCATGTGCCAGGCATGCCCTGGTTTCCCTGAAAATAACACGGCAAACGATTCTTCCGTTTACTATAGTATATTCCAGATGGATAGTATCGTCAATAGATTTCCTGCCCCCAATCGTTCTCAGACAACCGCTTCCACAAGGATTTTGCCTCCAATCATAAGCAACAAACGCCGTCACACTCCACGAGCCGGCTTATTGTAAACAAAAAACCAAAAACCTGTAATCCAGGCTTTTGGTTTTCCCATTCATCTTTAACAGGGGCAGTAGGAATCGAACCCACATCGACGGTTTTGGAGACCGCTGTTCTACCTTTGAACTATGCCCCTATAACACCGAGCCCTTATACCAGTGTTCAAAAACAGGATGACGAACTCACCGAATGTTATTATAGCCTATTGTCATATTATCTGTCAACAGTTTTTTTGGAAATTATTTTCCATCCTCCATTTCCATATTTACGCCCTGAAATCCACTCCGTCGAGCGTCCCATCAAGCTTCCCGCTTAACATAGACGTACCTGTCATCATACGAAATCATCCGGCTCAGTTTCCCGGAATCATAAGAAACAATTTCAGGTTCGCCGTCATAATTCCCGACCATAATATCCCTGCTTTCATTGCACCGGCCATAGGAACAGGTGTGTACCGCCAGCAGCATAACCACAATCACCAGAACAGATGGGGCGTGCTGATTGGGACATGAATTTTATTTCTTCTTTCAGTTTGTATTCACTTCAGCAGCAAAAATTTTGCTGCATAATTCTGTATATTCATCGCATGAAATTTCAGCTCCATTCAATGTATATTTTATTCCATCTTCTACATTATTTAAGTCAAATTCCTCACCGAAATTCATTTCTGCAGTTAAGTTATCAGCTCCTTCAAATTTTTCCATATGGTAAAATTCAAATCCTGCACTGGATCTGTTGCTGTACATAATCCATACGGCTCCATTATAATAGGTATAAGAAAGAATGAGGGCAGTGCCCTCTCCTGCAGCAAATTCATATACCTTGCCATCACGCGCATCAAGGTATATCCCACCATAAGGACCGTTAATAATCAGTTCATTTTCTCCGTCATTGTCAAGATCGGCTTTCTCTCCAATAGAATATGCATCCCATCCCTCAGAATCCATATTTAAATCGCTAACAGAAAATGCCGATGCCGAATCTTCAGAGCCAACTGCGTCTGCCAATCCATTGATAAAGGAATCCAATAGTTCGTCTGACGTTGCTTCCAAACCTGTATCCCCAGTATCCTGCCTATTGCTTTCCTGCTGATTTGCCGGGAAATCATCTATGTTAGGGACATCTGAGGTTTTGTAAAATTTGTATTCACTTAATCCTGCAAAATCAAGCCATTCCTGGCCAAAAATGGTTACGGCTGCGATATCCTCTTCCAATTTTATGACTCCCTTCACCTCATTTCCACCAGGGCCTGTTGCTGTAAATTCCAACCCTTCTTCCGTAATTTTTCCCGCACCATCATTAAAACCCCAGAGCCTGAATAAATCTATCTGAATCTGATAAGTTCCATCATCATTTTTCTTTATTTCTAACGCTGGCTCGTTTACATCATAACTGTTATATTCGCCCTCATACTCATATATGTCCGCCCTCACCTCTATTTTCTTTGTAGCATGATACAACAATTGAGCCTCTTCAAACCCTGATTCTCCGTAATACACATTAATTTCATCTGTACTATATTCTAAAACATAATAGCTAAAATTAACTGTATCGCCAGAAAATACCTGCTCGGGGTACTTAACATATATCCGATTATTTTCTATGGTTTCTATATTAGATGAATCAACTAAAAAACGATAGGAAGATTCCGACTCATAATCGGAAATATCATATCCACTGGATGATTTTTGAATCCTTAATATACCGGTTCCATAATCCGATAAATATTCATATTCTCCTATCAGGTTTTCCAATTCTGCCAAATCTGAACCAGCTGAACCGGCAATGTTGCCATTTTGTGTTTTCTGGACTTCACCAGTGCTGCCGCCTGGTTCTGCAGTGCTGCTTATTTCATTCGTTTGGACGTCTTCTGAATTCTTTGCCTGCCCACACGATGAAAATGTTAATAGCACCGCCCCCATTATCATTGCCATTTCCGCTTTTTTCATTACTGATTTTCCATTTAAGTGCCAGCCCTTAAGTAAAATGCGTTGTACCACTTCTGCTATCCTCCTGTAATATGATTAACACCATATTTATATCACAGTGAGAAGGAATATAAAATACTCCCTGTATAAACAACACAGATTTTGCATAAACGACACAAAAATCAATCATTAAACCACATTCTCCATTTAAAAAACTCCTTCTTAAACTCTTTACTGTGAATCCTTCCAATTACGACCTTTAATCCGTTGCAAAGCGTAACTTCATGACTGTTTACCTTTTCAATATATTTTAAATTGACAATATATGACCGATGTATCTGAAAAAAACCAAACCGGGATAAACTTCGTGCGGCTTCAGATATCTGTCCTTCACATAAATGTTCACTGCCATCCAACATGAGATATCTTAGTTTTCTTCCATTTGTCTCAACAAGCAGAAGTTCATTCAGGCTTATCTTTATGCAAATCCCCGCGGTATCATTACAAGATACCATCCGATCCTGAATTTTAGTTTTAAGGAAAAAATCAATCGCCTCTTCGATTTCCTCTAAATGCTTTTTATCAATATATCTGAAAGCATTCACCCTATAACCTAACCTGGCTAGCTCTGTGTGTGATGTTAAAAAACAAACTTTACATTTATTTCCAAGATTCATCAACTGTTCCGCTATTTCAAAACCATCTTCCCCTTCTGCAAGTTCAATATCCAAAAACAGCAGATCTGCATCTGCATTTTTCATAAAATCTTTTCCACTTTTATAGGAATTGACCTGTGATGAAATATTCTTATCCCTACAATATTTTTCGATAATAGTCTGTATCTTATCTCTCCATACTGCTTCATCTTCTACAATACCTATTTTCATTCCTTTTTCCCCCCTGCTTTGGCAGTTGGTATAGCAATACTGATTTGAAACAACACTTCTCTATTTTCCACTATAAATTCCATATAACATTCACCGTGATACTTTTCAACAGTTGCAACAATATTTTTCAGGCCAAAACCATGATTTTCCTTATCCTTTTTAGATGTCATAAAAAAGTCTGTTTTTGTATTGATTCTTTTGGCTACACTGTTACTGACAACAATAAAAATTTCTTCCTTATGTTCTACAAGTTCAACACGTATTCTGGGATCATCTGCTTTTAGGGCCGCTTCAAAAGCATTTTGCAATATATTTCCCATCAATGTGGTAATATCAAACATCTCAAGAGGCATTTTTTCGGTCAGCTTTCCCCTAACAACAAACTCTATATTTTCCTTTACCGCCAAGTATAAATAATAATTGACAATAATATCAAGAAAACTATCTCCTGTATGAATCTTTAAATCAAACACATCCTGAATATTCCAGATAGTATCTATATACTCTTTGGCTTCTTCTGTCTTTTTTTCGTTTATTAACTCCCTGACAGCACCAATATGATTTACCAAATCATGCTTAAAACGCCGTACAGCTGCCGACTGCTGTAGCTGATAATCGTACTGCTGTTTTTGCATATACATAAAAGACTGCAATTCCCTGCTCTGCCTGTCTGATAATATATTTTTGATGGCAAGATTAAGCGTAAGAAAAATGGAATAAAGTGTCCCTGCTATGCTGATAAAAAATACTGCATAGGCATCTAAGCCATACCTTGCATGATTTTCGTTAAAGAAATAAAAAACATAATAATAGAACATCTGGAAAATACTGCCCTGTATTAAAAGTGCAAACTTATACTTCAATTCTATATCACACAAATATACATCATTTTTCCTAAAAAGCCGCAAATATATCAGAAGATACACCAAAAATGAGAGCAGGTAGGCAGGTTCCATCCACCATGTTATACCTGTGCCGCCAACTCCTCCGCCTATTAAAACTACCTGAATCAGCATGACACTGAACGTATCAATGATTCCCGTGAAATACATAAGGGCAGCGCTTAACATGAACAGATGGCACAATCTGTCTTCAAAAAATAAACATATGGAAAGTACGCTCCAAAATATGTAGATAACCGGAGAGTTTGTATCAAAATATACGTTATAGCCCCCAGCAGATAACATAACCAAAACCGATGCACCAAGAAAAAACTTGTTTTTTCTTGGATTTAATTTGAATCCAAAATGAACTATAAAAAGATATATGAAATAATTTGATATATTGTCTACAATATAAATCATGACAACCTCTCCGCTGTTTCCTGCCCATTCCAGCAATAGCCCATTCCTGCTAAAGCCAGATCATCTATTGAATTATAGCATAGAAATTTGTTCCTGCATAAAAGATTGACTACAAATTTTGCAAACTATCACGGAAACCCCTGACTCTTGCATGATTGTATACTTATGCCTGTTGGAACAGCCGTCTGTGAGATTTTTTACCTGCCCATAGGAGCAGCCGAATTCTTTTGCGGCAGAGGCATGATCATTGCAATGGGAGATACAGTATTCCACGATCCTGATGCGTTCTTCCACCGTTGTCTTTCTTCATTTGATATCTTTTGTCATGAGATGGCTCCCTGCTTTTCTTGAATTGGTCAATTCCTCATGGCTATTATACTGCCTGGCACATTTTAAAACAGTACTTTCTGCATGGATACCATATTTTACTGCAATAGACTGTCCTTTTAATACTTTTAATTTGAATTCTTTTGTGTATTTTCTTTTGGACATAAATATGCTCCTCATATGATAGTTTTTGGATATTTCCATTGTCTACCATATGGGGAGCATATCAATTTATTCAAAAGCAACTGTGCCGCCGGCACTCCTGACTGCACCCTCTTACATGCCTCTTCCCTGAATTCAATACTGTACGTTTGTGCCATAACCCTTCCTCCTGACTTTCTGGATAGATTATACCACTCATTCTATTTGTCTATCAAATGGGGTATAAGGCATAGTTGTTATTCTGAATGGTATATGAGCATGAGACCAGATCCCCTTTATCCAGATAATCGAAAGGCCCGTTGTTCTGCTGTTTTGCAGGAATGA
>OFHA01000684.1_pt1 | contig 28330 bp, 32 predicted proteins | sample 1521891 | NCBI WGS metagenome assembly OFHA01 (sample SAMEA3504089, study PRJEB24116) | mouse gut metagenome | biome: mouse gut; feature: mouse-associated habitat; material: faeces | place: Denmark | collected 2011
AAGCCAATCAGATTTAGGATTGGCTTCATAAAACAACCAATTTCACGGATTCAGGATAAAGTAAAAAGATCCTGCGGACAGGAGGATTACAATGAAAACGGAATTATTACAAAACAGTGACGTTTTGCTGAGGGTATTGCTGTTGGTGATACCGACGATTATCGTATTTCTCGCAGCGGTTATTTATCTTTTGCGTTCAAAGAGGAATGAAGAAAATGCGGGAGCAGACAGAGAGGATTTGAAAAGCGCGGTAATGCTGTTTTTGCCCGTATATATTACAAACGTTATGTATTCGGTAATGATGGTCTTTCTGCTGTTTGTTTTGGAAAATAGTACGGTTGATAAAATAAATGGCGTATCCGTCGCTTTTTTTGCTGCGGTCAGTCTGCTGTGCGCAGCATCCTGCGCGGTAAAGGGCATTATCGGAGGGGCAAGGCTGCCCTATTGTACGGGGGCGGAAAAACAAAACGGATTATCAAAATCGCTGCTGTATCTGGCGGTAGCTGAAATGCCGGGATTGATCGCGTTTGCTCTGTATATGATAAAATTTGTGATAAACCAATAAGATACGATTCCAATGTCATTTAATTCAGCCATTTATCCAATCGTGAGGGACATAAAATGCTAATAACATTGAATACGATTCAGACTGTTTTTATAAACTTATGTTGGGCATATTAAGCAGGGGCAGAAGATGGAGGATACCATAATTCTGGCGGTAAGTACCGGAACAGGCCGTTATGAGGACTGTGAACTGACCATAGGAGCGGTTGAGAGAGCGATTCAAAAAGCATATCCGGCATACGAGGTGCGCAGGGTATTCACGGGCAGGATGGCGATAGAGCGATTAAAAGAGAATGCCGGGCTGAAAGTCGAAAATCCTGAGGAGGCGCTTGAGCGGGCGGCGAAGGAAGGCGTTAAAAATCTGTTTGTGCAGCCCACCTGTCTGCTGAAAGGGGATCAGTATACGATGCTGTCCGATACGCTGCAGCGTTATGCGGGAAGATTTAAGCACACAGCGCTTGGAAAGCCGCTTCTTTGTGCAGAAAGGGACCTTGAGGCGGTGGTCGGGGCGCTGACGGCGGCGATCGAAAAAAAGGTGGATATCGATGAAGGAACAATCGTTTGTCTGCTGGGACACGGCACAAAAAACGGAGCCGACAGCATCTATGACGGAATACGGGAAAAACTGCACAGCACAGGTTTTACAAATTATTATGTGGCATCCCTGAAAGACAGGTATGCAAAAGAGAGGATAGCTGCCGCCCGGCGCGGGAAGAAATCTTATAAGAAAGCGGTACTTGTGCCCTTTATGCTGGTTTCGGGATTTCATGCGGCTTTTGATATCGCGGGAGAGCAGGAGGATTCCTGGAAATCCGTTCTGCAAAAGGCAGGTTATGAGGTATCCTGCATGTTGAGCGGATTAGGAGAGATTCCCGCAATTCAGGATATCTATGTGGAACATGCAAAAGCGGCGTTTTCCGAACTTACGGCGAGAGAGGTGGGGGGATAGGGGCAGCAGCCCATATGTGTATAAGGCATTTCTTATGGTTTACGCTGCTGAATCTGTGTTGGAAATTAATTATCATTGAAATGGGAGGTGTAAATAACATCTGGAAATTAGAGTTTTGAAATATTTTCTGATGGTTGCCAGAGAAGAAAATATTTCAAAGGCTGCAGTATTATTACATCCATAGTCACATTATTTTCTGCGCGGTCAACTTCGTAGATCATGACAAGTACGTTTTCAACAAGCGGACGTATTACGGTACATGGAACATGAACGACAAGCTATGCCGGAACAACGGGCTTTCCGTGGGCGTCCCCGGCAAGGGCAGCAAAGGAAAGAGCTATGCGGAGTACCAAGCGGAGAAAACGGGGACAAGCTGGAAAGGCAAGTTCAAAATCGCCGTGGACGCGCTCATTCCCCAAGTTTCCAGTTTTAAGGAATTATTGCAGTGATTACAGGCGGCGGGCTATGAGATCAAACCGGGAAAATATATCTCATGCCGCGCACCGGGACAGGAGCGCGAATAAAAGCACAAAAAAGAACCGGGACGCGGCAGCTTTTCAGTAGCCACCACGCTCCGGTTTTCTTATGAGTGCAGATGTTGGAATGTTACACAATAGAACGGCATTTCTTAATGACGAAGTAGAAAATTATATGTGCCTGTTACTGGAAGGAGAAAGTACCGAGGCGCAAAGATTTACCATGTTAAATAAAAGGTGCAAGTGCTACTCTTGATGAAATTCATTTCAGAGAAATGCAGTTGGATAGAATGGATTATCTTCGTCACAAGGTTCGGGAATCAAACAAAGGAGAAAGTAGATTATGAAGAAAAAATTATTCGCGGTTATGATGGCGTATATGTTGACGCTTGCACTGGCAGCCTGCGGGAATACAGGGAACAATGCGGAGGAATCTACGATTTCGGAGCCGAGTACAACGGAAACGCTGGTAGTAGAAACAGAGAGTGAAGCGGAAATAGAGGAAAGCACTCCACCGGAAGCATTGAGAATTTTGACAGCTATGAGGTGATGTATCTTGGCTATCCTAATATGGAGCAAGGTTTTGAGGGTGTTTTAGAAGCCGGTTTTCATTTATGTAGTTATACGAGATTGATGCTTTAAAGTGTTTAATATACTATTGAAAAAGTCGTATTTATATGATAGAATAAAACCACTCAATGTGTGGGAGATGTACGAAAATGAATAAGATTAGAAAAATAAGAGATGATATCGGAATGAATAGAAGAGAGTTTTCTGAGCATTTTGGAATTCCAATAAGAACAATTGAAGAATGGGAAGCAGGCAGAAGAAAACCTTCAGATTATTTGCCAAGGCTTATTGAGTATCAAATAAAGTATGAAAATTTGATTGAAGAAATGAATAAAAACCATGACAACAAATAAATCAAAAGTTGTTAGTCAACATCTGTGTTGGTTTGTATATTTCCGGCAATTACGAACACAGTAGTATCAGTCTTTGTATATTGCACCAATACACTTATTGATTAACACCAAGCGAAATAATATAAAGGAGAAAGATTATGATAAGTTTTGTAAATGGAGGACAGAAAAATATAAATGCAGCTGAGTCTCTGAAAAAAAATATATTAAAAATAAAGGATCAATATACGGGAACGGCATATTTTGGCTTTGCGCTGTCAGAGTTGGATAATGAGAGAGTAATTGTTGACGCATTGATTGTGACTAGGGAAAAAGGAATTTTAGCAATTAATTTTAGCACTGGAGATGAGTCGGCTGATCTAGAGCAAATAGATAGAATATACATTTTGCTTCGTAGCCTTCTGGAAAAAAACCAAGGATTAAGGAACAGAAGAGAATTAGCAATTAATATTCATAATGTAATATACTGCATTGACAAAATAACTGATACTGAAGATTTTGTGGATCAACAATTATTTGTAACATTTTATGAAGGGATTGAAGATTTTAACTGTAAATATTTTGAACCCTTAAATGAAGCTTTGGATAAAATTGTTTCTGCTAAACCTAAGAAGTTGAGAAATAAAGTTCAAAAAGTAGATTCATTAGGTGCAAAGATAAAAGAGATAGAAAAACAAATTGCCAATATGGATGAATGGCAAAAATATGCTGCTTATGAAGTTCCGAACAGACCTCAGAGAATAAGGGGACTTGCTGGTTCGGGAAAAACTGTTGTTTTGGCATTGAAAGCAGCATATTTACATTTCATTGATCCAAATAACGAAATTGCAGTTACATTTTATTCAAGATCCTTGTATGAACAATATGAAAAACTGATCTCCGAATTTTATATGCAGTATAGTGGTGGGATGCAGGTTGATTTTGAAAAAGTACATTTATTGCATGCATGGGGAACTACCAATGAACCAGGTCTCTACTCGTTAGTGGCGAAGAAAATAAATCAGCCAATTTATACTTATAATGAGGCAGTAATGCGATATGGTTCAGAAAGGGCATTTGAGGGCATTTGCGAAGACTTATTGACGAAAATGGATATAAATTCTATTGATAACTTAAAAATGTTTGATCACATACTGATAGATGAGGCACAGGATTTGCCGCCATATTTTTTCAGAATTGCGTATAGACTCTTTAAGGATATTAATAGAAAAAGACTGGTGTATGCTTATGATGAATTACAGAATCTAAATCAAAGCACCATGCCATCATTAGGAGATATGTTTGGAGTTGACGAAGAAGGAAACAATTTGGTAGAGGTTGGAAATGATTATGATGATGCGCCCAGAACAGATATTTTGCTTCCAATTTGCTACAGAAATACGAAATGGGCACTTAGCGTGGCTCATGCTTTAGGGTTTGGAATATATAGAGAAGCAAAAAAACAGCCTCTGGTTCAGTTTTTCGAAGATTTGAATGTTTGGGAACAAATAGGATATGAGGTGGTTTCTGGCAAACTGGAATTTAATAAACAGGTTAAACTGACTCGTAAGGCTACACCGAAGTATTTTGAGGAATTGATTAAACCTGAAGAGGCGGTTGTAGTACATTCTAAATTTGAGGATAAAGAACAAGAATATACATGGATCGCAAAGGAAATAAGAAAAAATATTGAAGAAGACGAACTGGATCCAGATGATATATTGGTTATTTTTCCAAATGCCCAGAATGCAAGAAAACACTATAACTTGTTTGTCCGAAAACTGAAATCCATTGGTATACAGAGTATTATGCCAGGCGTTAATGTAGACAGAGATACATTTTCGCGACAAGGTTGTATTACCTGTACACATATTTTTAGGGCAAAAGGTAATGAAAAGCCTATGGTTTATTTGGCTGACGCTGAGTATGGATGTTTACAGTCAGAAATTGTTCAGGCGCGAAATGTTCTGTTTACCGCAATAACACGTTCAAGAGCATGGATTAAAATCACAGGTATCGGAAGTGGAATGGAGCAAATTGAACAGGAAATAAGTAAATGTATAGAAAAAGATTATGCATTGGAAATAAATATTCCATCTGAGCAAGAGATTAAGGCATTAAATCTGCTAAACAGGGAAAATGCTAATAAAGTTGAGAAAGTAACGAAAAATGTGGAACGTACAACAGAAGAATTAATAAAACTGCTTAAATTAGGAGAAGTTGAAATTGATCAAATCCCTCAGTTAAGAGATTTGGCACAGTTGTTAAAATAGAGAGGGAAATAAGCATATATGCAGGAATTACTTATTGATAGAATAAGCAAACAATTTGAGATTCTTTCTTCTATTGAAGATTCGTTTATATTGAGACAATGCATCGAACCAAAGAAAACAGAGAGAATGATTTCTTATAAAAACGATGTAGAACAGGGGGCAGATGAAAGAAGTTTAAAATCTCAAAAATACTTTAATTATTGTAAACAGTATATAGCTTTTTTTCAGTGCAGATCATATCAATTCCTATTTGAAGATTATTCTTTAGGAAGATTTGTATATGAATTTGATGAGTGGAATACTTTGAATTCTGCAAGTTTATACTGGAATCCCTGCCCATTGAATCCCGAATTTATATGGGAACTTGAGAACAGTGGTTTTGATGTTATGGAGTACATAGATAGTTTTGCTGAAAAAGAAAAGATAGAGTTGGATCACATCAGCCTAAGAACACCGATAAGACTAGATTACACAAGAGATTATAATGATAAAAATATTGAATATCATCCCGAATATCATATGCATTATCAGCATAAAGATACAAGGGCTATGACAAAAAACATATTGTCATTATATGGGTATATGCTATTTATTCTGGAAAATTGTTATCCATTGTTTTATCGGGAAAATGAAGAAAAAATTGAAAGGTTGAGAAAATTGGAGAAGGAATCGTTACAAGGATTTAAAATTAGGCGAAGTAAAAATAATGGGATGGGGAATAAAATATATACTTGCATTGGAATAAAATAACGATGGCTATAAAGAGATGAATGTAATATATGAGATAATAGGAGAAAGTCCTCAATCAACACAATCTCAAATAGATTCAGCCTATATCACACGACAGGCATTCTAAATGACAATGTTTATATATTTCCTTACGTAAATTCGCCTAATGCGTAAGTCCCCTCACTGCCATTTTTTCCTGTAATCCCTTGGGCTGATGCCCTCTACCTGCTTAAAGATCCGGGAAAAATAATACAGCGGCGTGATACCGCAGCTTTCCCCTACCTCTTCCACGGATAGTTTGGAAAACCGCAGCAGTTCCTTGGCATGGGAGATACGGATCTGCAGCAGATAGTCATTGATAGTCATGCCATATTCCCGCCGGAAAAGGCGGGTTAAATAATATTTATTCATATAAAACCGTTCAGACAGCATATCCAGCGTGATTTTTTCAGACAGATGATCTCTTATATATTCCCTTATGTGAAGTAGCGACTGCCTGCCTTTTCCTCCCGCTGAGGATTCCGGGTGCCAGCTCTCCGCCATCACAAGGCAGAACAGAGAAGATAGCTGTTCATTAATTTTCATATCCCTGATATGGTCATCGGAGGAGGCGAGAAAAGATATTTTTTCCCAGCAGTCTGTAAATCCATTCATGTCAGCGGGACGAAACCGAATCTGACCGCCGCGCTCCATGTATTTTTGATAGATGCCAAAAACCGTGGGACCGTAAAAATGTATCCATCGGATGGTCCAGAGATCTTCGGAGCTTTTATGGTAGTATTCGTTTTTGCAGTTGATAAGGGCGCAGTCGCCGCCGGAGAGACGATATTCTTCCCCGAGATAGGAGAGCGTACCGCTGCCGGAGAGTACCATCATAAAAAGGTAGGAGGCAAGCCCGGGATGGGTGCTGATATGAGGGCGTCTGGCGTGTACCTGGCCGATCTCCTGCAGATACAGAAGATTTTCCCTGGCAAATTCGGAAGGGGTGTAGAGTATCCGGTTGGAGGTGACGTATTCACCGTGGTAGCTGGTATTTTTCATGTTTTTCTCCGTTTCTGCATCGGGGCGGATCTCCTATCGGAGCTGACCTTCCTCCCACTTTCAGTATACAATAAAAGAGCTGATATTTACAGCCTTGATATGCGGGAATTTTTAAAAAAGTTGCGTTTCAGGGAATCCTTTAGAGCCTGGCTTTATTAGCGGGACAGTTTCGGCTGCCCGGCGCGCGGAGTAGGGGGAGAGATTTCCCCTACTTGATTGCAGCCATGATGCTGTATGTTTTATTCGGAGAAGTCAATATTATGCAAATTATAAGCAATAATTTATGTAACAGCATAGATAATAAAGGCGTATAGTAAGGCAAGATAAATGCAAAAATATTAATACAGGAGAGAAAAACATGAAAAAGCGGGCTTTGATTACAGGCGTAACGGGACAGGACGGTTCCTATCTGGCGGAGTTTCTGCTGGAAAAAGGATATGAAGTGTACGGCATGATACGACGTTCTTCGGTGGACTATCGGGAGAGGATTGCGCATCTGGAAGGAGAAGAAAACTTTCATGTGAAGTATGGGGATCTGGGAGACTCCTTAAGCATCGTCAGACTGATCGGGGAGGTCAGGCCGGATGAGATATACAATCTGGCGGCCCAGAGCCATGTACAGGTGTCCTTTGACGTGCCGGAGTATACGGCGGATGTGGATGCCTTGGGGGTGCTCAGGGTGCTGGAAGCGGTCCGGATCTGCGGGCTGGAAAAGACCTGCCGGATTTATCAGGCTTCCACTTCCGAACTGTATGGCAGGGTGGAGGAAGTGCCCCAGAAGGAGACGACGCCCTTTCATCCCTATTCGCCCTACGCCGTGGCAAAGCAGTACGGTTTCTGGATTGTCAGGGAATACCGGGAGGCTTATCGGATGTTCTGTTGTTCCGGTATTTTGTTTAATCACGAATCGGAAAGAAGGGGGGAGACCTTTGTGACAAGAAAGATCACGCTGGCGGCGGCGCGGATCGCCCAGGGAAAACAGGAGAAATTGTATCTGGGGAATCTCTCCTCACTGCGGGACTGGGGCTATGCGAAGGATTATGTGGAATGTATGTGGCTGATCCTGCAGCAGGATGAGCCGGATGATTTTGTGATTGCTACCGGAGAGCAGCACTCCGTGCGGGAGTTTGCCGAACTGGCGTTTCGCTATGTGGGGATAGAACTGGAATGGCAGGGAGAGGGGGAGAAGGAGAGAGGGATCGACAAAAAGACAGGCAGGGTTTTGGTGGAAGTGTCACCGGAGTTTTACCGCCCCACGGATGTGGTAAACCTTCTGGGCGATCCCACGAAAGCGAGGACGCAGCTCGGATGGAATCCGACAAAGACGAAGTTTGAGGAACTGGTGAAAATTATGGTGGAACATGACCGGAAAAATGAGGGGTGAGATGGAGAAGAAAGCAAAAATTTATGTGGCGGGGCACAGGGGAATGGTGGGTTCCGCTATTGTGAGGGAACTGCTGAAACAAGGCTATGAAAATATTGTGACAAGGACTCATAAGGAACTGGATCTTTGCAGGCAGGATGCGGTGGAGAGGTTTTTTGAGCGGGAAAAACCGGAATATGTGTTTCTGGCGGCGGCAAGGGTGGGCGGCATTATGGCAAACCAGGAGGCGCCGGCGGATTTTATGTATGAGAATATGATGCTGGAAATGAACGTGATCCATGCGGCCTGGAAATATGGGTGCAGGAAGCTGGAATTTCTGGGTTCATCCTGTATCTATCCGCGGATGGCGCCCCAGCCCATGAAGGAGAGCTGTCTGCTGACTTCGGCGCTGGAAAAGACCAACGAAGCCTATGCACTGGCAAAGATATCCGGACTGAAATACTGCGAGTTTCTGAACAGGCAGTATGGCACAGACTATATTTCCGTGATGCCTTCGAATCTGTACGGACCGGGAGACAACTATCATCCTGACAGATCCCATGTGCTGCCGGCGCTGATTAGGCGGTTCCATGAGGCGAAGGAGAGGGGAGATGAGACGGTAGTATGCTGGGGAGACGGCTCTCCCCTGCGGGAGTTTCTCTATGTGGATGATCTGGCCGGGCTGTGTGTGTTTCTGATGAAACATTACAGCGGGGATGAGACCGTGAATGCGGGGACGGGAAAGGAGATCAACATAAAGGAATTGGCGGAACTTGTGGCAAAAGTGACCGGTTATCAGGGGAAAATATCATGGGATACATCAAAGCCCAACGGAACGCCGAGAAAGCTTCTGGATATTGGCAAAGCCGAAAGGCTGGGCTGGCGGTACGATACGGAACTGGAGGAGGGCATCCGGCTCAGCTATAAGGATTTTTTAAGCAGATCAGCCGGAATGGAAAGACAGGAGGGAGATTGAAAAGAATGAATATCATTTTATTGTCCGGCGGATCGGGAAAAAGGCTCTGGCCTCTCTCTAACGATGTCCGCTCCAAACAGTTTATCAAAATATTCAGAACAAAGGACGGCGGCTACGAATCCATGGTGCAGCGGGTGTACCGCCAGATCAGAGAGGCGGACGCGGAGGCAAACATCACCGTGGCAACCGGAAAATCGCAGATATCGGCCATCCACAATCAGTTGGGGGAGAAGGTGGCGATATCAGCCGAACCATGCAGGAAGGATACTTTCTGGGCGATGGCGCTTGCGGCGGCACATCTGAAGGATATACAGGGAATCAGCCCGCAGGAGAGCGTTGTGGTCTGCCCGGTCGATCCCTATGTGGAAAAAGATTACTTTATGGCGCTGAAGGATCTGGTATCGCAGGCGGAGCGGGGAGAGGCGAATCTGGTCCTTCTGGGGATAGGGGCGTCTTATCCCAGTGAAAAGTACGGTTATATTATCCCGGCGGACGATGGGGATATCACTGCTGTAAAAACCTTTCAGGAAAAGCCGACGGCGGAGAAGGCAAGGGAATATATCGCGCAGGGAGGGCTCTGGAACGGCGGCGTATTTGCCTGTAAACTGGGATATCTTTTGAAAAAGGCGCAGGAGCAGACGGATTTTACGGACTATCAGGATCTGTATGAAAAATATGATACGCTGACAAACATATCTTTTGATTATGCGGTGGCGGAGAAGGAAACAAGCATTCAGGTGATGCGGTTTCCGGGGCAGTGGAAGGATCTGGGGACATGGAATACCCTGACGGAAGCCATGGAAGAGGCAGTGGTGGGGCAGGGAGTTATGGATGAGGCGTGCAGGGGTGTTCATATTGTGAATGAGATGGATGTGCCGATTCTTGCCATGGGGCTGAAAAATGTGGTGATCTCCGCTTCTCCGGAGGGAATCCTTGTGTCGGACAAAGGACAGAGTTCCTATATGAAGCCATTTGTGGACAGTATGGACAATCGGATCAGGTTTGCGGAGAAGAGCTGGGGGAGTTATCGGGTTCTGGATGTGGAGAAGGGCAGCATGACGATCAGGGTGACATTACATGCAGGACATTCCATGAACTATCATGCCCACAAATACCGGGATGAGGTGTGGACCGTGATCTCGGGAAGCGGAAGGACCGTTGTGGACGGGATGGAACAGAAGGTGGAGAGAGGGGATGTGATCACCATGAGCGCGGGATGCCGGCATACGGTGATCGCGGAGACGGAACTGAAACTGATCGAGGTGCAGATCGGGGAGGAGATTTCGGTGGAAGACAAGGTAAAGTATGACTTTTGCTGAGCCGGACGCCGGGAGAGAACCAATCGGAACGGAGATTAAAAAAATGGGAAAAAATAAACCGTTTCTTTGCAAGCCGGTGGGAAAGGATTATCTGTGGGGCGGGAAGAGACTGCAGGAGGATATGGTGAAGGAGACGGCTCTTTCCCATCTGGCGGAGAGCTGGGAATGCTCTACACATCCCGACGGTATATCCAGGGTGGCAGGCGGGGCGCATCAGGGGATGGAACTTTCGGAGGTTTTGAAAAAGCATCCTGAGTATCTGGGAAGCCACGGGGGCGGCATAAGCGGCATCCCGGCGGGACAGCTTCCGGTTCTGGTGAAATTCATTGACGCGAAACAGGATCTGTCGGTGCAGGTGCATCCCACGGATGCCTATGCGAAGGAGCATGAGAGGGGGCAGCAGGGAAAGACGGAGCTGTGGTATATGATGGATGCGGCGAAGGATGCCGGGATCGTTTACGGGCTGAAACGGAAGGCGGAAAAAGAAGAACTTCAGCGGGCGGCACAGGAGGGAGAGCTGGATCGGTATTTGCGGAAAGTACCGGTGAAAAAGGATCAGGTTTTTCTGATAAAGGCCGGTACCATCCATGCCGTCGGGGCGGGCTGTCTGATTGCGGAGATCCAGGAAAATTCCAATCTGACTTACCGGCTGTATGACTATGACAGGAAGGATAGGAACGGGCAAAAGAGACAGCTTCATATAAAAAAGGCGCTGGATGCGGCGGATCTGACACAGTCGGAAGAGCCAGGGCAGCCTCTCAGGGTACTCCGGTATGAGCCCGGATGTGCCAGGGAACTTCTGGGCAGATGCCGGTATTTCGAGGTGCACCGTATGCTGGTGAATACGGAACGGCGCCAGATCGTGACTTTCAGGGCGGATGAATGGAGCTTTCGTATTCTGCTCTGCATGGAGGGATGCGGCACGGTGACATTCAAGGATACCATGCTGGAAATCTACAGAGGCGACTGCATTTTTGTACCGGCGGATTCCGTTCGGATGAGGATTCACGGAAAACTGCAGTTTCTGGATGTAAGATGCTGAAAACGGGCTCCCCCCGCATCATGACATTGGGGCTGTGAAAAAATGGAGTGATTGAAACACCATTTTTTCACAGCCCCTTTGTTCTTTACCGCGTCGGCATCTGAAAGTCCGCAAGCGCTTTGTTTAGATAGTCGTTAAACGGCTTCATCCGGCGGAAAAGATCCACTGCGCGGTCGAGAAACTGTCCGGCATCGGCGAGTTCCGCGTCTTTGATGGGATATTCCAGATACCAGCTCTTGTACTTTAAAAATTCTGCCTGGGGATGTTCTTTGTCATATCCCGCAGGAACATTTTTAAGGCTTGTCCCCTGTACGGTGAAATGTTTTTTAAAATCCGGCGCGTGAATGATCTGTTCCCACTGCGCGCCATTTGCAGAGATATAGTCCCGCACCATCGTTGTCGCGTCTTTGAACATATCCGCAAACAGTCCGCCGCCTAAAAAGGATTTATCGCCCGGTTTTATCATAAGATAATATCCGACCGGGACGGGCAGTTTCCCCATAGAGGAAATGTGGGCGCGGAAGGCAGGGTTATAGGGGGATTTATCGTGGCTGAACCGTGTGTCTCTGTTCAGCTTGAAAGTAAGCGACTTGGGGACATTGTGTAAAATGGCCGGATCAAATTCCCCGATGCGGAAGATAAGATCCTGCACAAGCGCCTCAAATTCTTCGTTTGCCGCTTTATATTCCGGTTTGTGCGCGTGATACCATTCCCGGTTGTTGTTTTCGCTTAAGTCCGTCAGATATTGTAATATGGTTGATATATTCATGATGCCGGTTACCTCCTATGCATTTTGAATGACAGATATTGTTGTACTGTCCAGAAACTTTTTGATAAATGTTTTGAGTGCCTCCGGAGATTGGTACGTTTTGCAGAAAGAAAACTCCTCCGACAAATCGTCAACTGCCTCCATTGCCTGCTTTACTTCCACCATAGTCTGATAAGCGGCGGGCGCTGCGCCGGTGAAATCCAGTTTGTCTGGAGAAATCCGGTGGTTTTGGATGGCATAGTTGACGCGATTGATACAATGGCATTTGCCGCATCCGTATTCTCCGCAGTATTCTCCCAGAAATTCCGCCATTTTCTTTCGTATTCTGGATAATCTCTGCCTGTATGTTTCGGGAGTGATTCCCAGAATATCGCCCGCAATGCGGCTGTCCACCCGGAACATGGTCCCCAGGATAAAAATGCATCTGCTTTCCGCATCAAGGCATTGAAGCATAACATTTGTGCAGGACAGTTTCAGTTCTTCTGCCAGAATGGATTTCTCCACATCCTGTGTCAGATCCGGTACATCGTCAATTTTTCCGTTCAGAATGTCGTCCCCGTAAAACTCAAAACTGAGAGGGAATTTTGCGAACATATGCTTTTGGTAATTTTTCAGATGGTTGAGCGCAATACGGAATACCCAGGTGGAAAAGGAACTCTCTCCCCTGAAGGAGGACAGATGAGTGATGATTTTCAGTAAAATCTCCTGGGATGCATCCTCGGCGTCCGGAAAAGTCCCAAGCATTCGCAGGGACAGGTTGAATACCAGATCCTGCACGCTGAGGATAACGGTTTCCAGCGCGCCCTTATCCCCTGCGGCCGCCTGCCTGATCAAAAGCAACAGTTCTTCGTTTGTTTTGTTGTCCATATTTCTCCTCATTTCTGCGCTGCTTTATTGCATAAAGCCATGATATGGCTACGGGTTTGTGTCAGGCAGCGCGCAGGCACAAATCTCGTGATTGAAATTTTAATTTTCAATTTTCAATCTATTTACCTCCATATTATATTAGACAATCGAAAGGCGGGCGTGTGACAGGAAATGTCCCAAAATTTTTGATTTCCTGAAACGGCCGTTCATTGTATGAGATAAACAAAGACGGGAAGGATCACGGAGGTCAGGGTATCATAAAATCCATGGGCGATCATAAGCGGAAACAGGCTTTTTCTTTTGGAGCGGAAAAGATAAAAACATAAAAGGATGACATTTGTGGACAGATTATAAAATTCGCCGAAGACAAACTGCATGGAAGACCAGTGAATGGCATAAAAAAGCAGGATGTTGACGACAACGGAGAGTATTTTAGAGGGGCATATGGATAATGTTCTATGCAGAATAAATCCGCGGAAGATCAGCTCCTCCGCAAAGCCCACGCATAAAAAGCAGTAGAGGGAAGTGGCAATGATATAGCCCGGTTCCGGTGTCATGGCATAAGCGGAATAATCCATTTTCATGATAAGAAGCGGTATCTGCTGCACGACAAACATGCAGAAACCTAAAAGCAGCCCTGCCGGAATATCCTGAAAACGGAGCCTGATAAGGCCTATGGAGGAGTAAGGCGCCTTCTCCACCTTTGAAACATAAAAAAGGATTATGGCGCAGGGAAAGAGATAGAATAGAACGCCGATGAGAGGTCCGGTGGAAGGCAAAAATTTTTCCGCGAAGGTTATGACTGCCGTGAGAATCATCATAAACAGAAAAAACAGGATAATTTCCAGGAATGCTTTTTTCTTTTGGGATGGGGTTTTGTTCATGGTCTCTTTCTCCTATTATAGTTCCGCGAATTACCCTTCAGCGCACGGGATACTAAAAGAATTTCCCGCTGCAGAGCATCGGTAAATCCTTTTGTGCGCTTCATGGAAATTCTCTGTTTTCCAGTACCGCGAATTGCCCTTCAGCGCATCGCTATATCCTTTTTACCCGAAAAATTGATTGAGCAGGGTGAGTGCAGCGATAAGGAAAACCGTAAATATTGCTGATGCACCGATGATGGCTACGATGATGGCAATTATGCGGATGGTCTTTTTTGTCTCAGGGCTCATTTCCCTTTTGGTTCGGTTTTCTGTCCGGGAAATCTCCGCCTGAGAAATTTCAGTTTCAAAAATTTCAGTTTCAGAAAGTTTACTTTCAGTAAACTCAGTTTCGGAAGGATTAGTCTCAGAAGACTTAGTCTCAGAAGGCTTAGTCTCGGAAAGTTTCATCTCAGTAAACTCAGTTTCAAAAGGATCGGTTTCGGACATCCTGGTTTCAGGAATATCAGCTTCGGCGGTATGAGGCGTCAGCGGTTCTTTTCCGAGCAGAAGGTAATCGGTGCTGACCTCATACATCTGTGCCAGTTTAATGATATTTTCAATGTCAGGATATCCCTGTGCCGATTCCCATTTGGAGACAGCCTGTCTTGAGACATTCAGTATTTCGGCGACCTGCTCCTGAGAGTACCGTGCTTTTTTTCGCAAATCCTTGAGGCGTTCGGCTATGTTCATAGATATATTCCTTTCTTTTGCGGTGTTCTATGGACAACAGTCTTTGTGGATGTAAGGAATCATTTGCCGGATTTTTTGTACTTCCGGTTAAGAAAATACCACAATAATCCGGTTGCATACTACCAATAGTTTTTGGCATAGAGGGAAACGCTTCATTGCGGAGCAGCAACTTTCCGTTACATGTTGGCTTTTTCAGGTGTTGTCTGAGACTATTATAGCATATTTATCTTTTTCATGCTGTGTTATCTTTATTCTTGACAAAGCGACACGCATGACGCATAATAAAGAAAAGAGACACATGTGTCGCTAAAGAGAGGGGATTAGGATGAGTCTGAGAGGAGAAAAGACAAAACAGGATATTAGGGAAAAAGCATGTCAGCTGTTTGCCAGGAAGGGGTTTAAAGAAGTTACAATGAAAGATATTTGTGAGCTGACAGGGCTTAGTCGTGGAGGATTGTATCGCCATTATGAGAGCACGGAGCAGATTTTTTTGGAAATAGTAAATGATTTTTCCGATAAACAAAAAAGTGAAGTATTTGCGAAAATAAAGCAGCGTATTCCGGCTTCCGTAATATTGGAGGAAATTCTTTCAAGATACGCAGGGGAAATGATTGAACGTGAGAATTCTATCAGCCTTGCCATTTATGAATTTTACAGTAATCCGGCGATTTCCAAAGAAGATAATTCCGTAAAAAAGCAGTATGAAATTTCAAAGTCAACATGGGTAGAACTTATCAACTATGGAATAAGTACAAAAGAATTTAACGACATAAATCCGGAAGCTGTTTTTCATGTCATTGTGTTTGCATATCAGGGGGTACGAATGTTCAGCAGGCTGATGAAAATAGAGGATGATATTCCGAAGCAGATAATGAATGAGATAAAAAGGCTTTTACTGCCGGAGGTGGAGTGTGATGAAAGATGACATTGTTTTGGTAAGACCGACTTTAGAACAAAAGGAAAAAGCGCTTGCATATCGTAAAGAGCATTTTATGCATGGGGAAAAGATTATCTATGGAAGCGAACTTTTTGATAAGACGGAAAGTTATGAAGAGTGGCTCTTTGGTGTGACGAGGAACACCAGCGCTGAAACGGTAAGTGAAAACTGGGTAGTGACGGACACCTTTTTCGCAGTGAGAAAAAATGATGATAGGATCATCGGAATGATTGATTTAAGACATACGCTGAATGAGTTTTTGAAAGATTTAGGGAATTGCGGATATAGTGTGCGCCCATCTGAAAGAAGAAAAGGATATGCAACGGAAATGTTATGTCAACTTCTCAGGGTGGCGGAGGAAGCGGGACTGAAAGAACTTCATATATCCGTTGAAAAAGGAAATAAGGCGTCAACAAAAGTTATTCAAAAAATGGCGGTGTATATGAACGGAGTTATACTTTTGAAAATGAAACGGCAGATATTTATAAAATTGTATTATAATGCTTGGCTGATTTTGAGGGATCACAGTCTTATATCGGGAAGGAGTTTGTAGATGAAATTGAAAATAGTAGGGAGCGGCGGCATGTTTCAGATTCCCAATCCTTTTTGCGGCTGTCCTGTCTGTGAGGAAGCGCGGATCAAAAGAGGACGGTACGAACGGCTGGGACCGAGCCTGTATATCGAAGATATCAAAATGCTTATTGATACGCCGGAGGATATCGGAGTTGCCTGTGACAGACAGGGGATTTCTGAAATTCGCTACCTTTCCATCTCTCATAAAGATCCCGACCATACGAGGGGAATGCGTATTGTGGAACCATTGGGCTATGACTGTATTGCCGATAAGGGAACTCCCATACGGTTTATTGCACTGCCCGAAGTTGTAGATGATATCAACGCCTGGAACGGCGGCGGTATGCATTACTATGAAGATATTCTTCACTGTATTTCCATAAACAGGACGGATCATATCCGAATCGGAGAAATGGAAATACACCTTATAAATAATAAAACCCATCGCGGCAATATGACGTTTTACGTTATCACGGAGGGTATGAAAAAGGCAATATATGCCTGCTGTGATGTGAAGCCGTTTGTACATAATGAGTTGTACTACGATGCGGATGTATTGATCATTGGGCTTATTTCCGATGACGGTATCCTGAAAGACGGATCAAGGCTTGAGGATGCGCCCTTTCGGGATGACATGTTCACGATGGAAGAGGTGGAAAAGATCAGGCAGACCTACAGGATAAAGCGTATTATTGTCACGCATATTGATGAGTACTGGGGAAAATCATACGCTTATTACAGGAAGCTGGAAGAGACACTAAATCAGATATCTTTTGCCTATGATGGTATGGAGATTGTGATATAATAACCGCAGAAGAAAACAAGCGGATACGGTTTTGGTTATATTAGTAGCACAACGAGTTAAACCGGGATTGAATGTTGTCCGCGCCGATGCTATACTATGTTTATAATAAACCGGGCAATCGGTATTTATGGCAGATATGAATAAAGGAGGTACGCTTTATTATGGAATCTTTAAAGCACTTACAACGTCAGGAGAGTGGCGTTCATCCTCATCAGATCATCTTTGAGAAGGAAAACACCGAAAATACCTACATATCCTGGAAAGACAAGATGAAGCCCCGCATTTGTCTGGAGGATGGTATCACCCAGGAGGAGTACCAGGCTATGGCTTCCCGATGGGATGAGATGCTGTCCCTGGCTGAGGAGATCATCTGGCAGTACTACCTGAATCCCAAAAGTGACAATATTATGTCCGAGGTGGATTCTTTCCCCGATATCCGATACCTTACCGGGAATTACTATGTGGGGGATGTATCCTACGGTTATGTCTATCGGGATAAAAAGTACAACCCCTACCAGATCAAGGAGGGGAAGCTGCGGCATAAGTACCACAACGGCAAGGAGTGGGTATCGGAATGGCTCCCTCTGGACAGCCCGGAAATCACCAGATATTACAAGATCGTTCTCCATCTCCGTCTCACGGATGACGAGAATGGAGAGGAGAGGGATTATATGGGACTGGACTTGATTGCGGAATTTGTGGAACTGGGTGATGCCCTGGAATTTGATATACTTTCCCATGATGTGATTGGCTGATTTCGGCCTGTCATTTGCACAATCCTGGGTTGAGGGACATTCAGGAACTTGCGGCACATAAGGGGGAATCAGGATTCCCCTTATGTGCCGCTTATGGTGACAGGTTATCTTTTTATCTTCTGAATAAGCAGAGAACATATCTGCTTCGGGATCAAAGGTGATTTTTCCCGTTCCGCCGATTATCTTTTAATAAGTATCAAATTTCAAAATCTTCCGAATGAAAGTTGCTGTAATATCTTCCTTTTATGGCTGTAAACTTCAATACACAATAATCAGGATCTGTTACGCCGCCCCTGTAATACAAAGTATCCCCTTTTTGCCATATCCGCTCTTTCGCTTCACTTGTTTCCAGAACTTCTACGGTCCCTATCAGGCTAACGCCGCGAAAAAAACGCCTGTCCATAAAATAGATACTTGCCTTTGGATTCTCGCGAAAAAATTTCACTTTATTTGATGAAGTATTTGTACTAAACCAAAATTCTTTTATGCCCTGGCGCTCCCGCGGTTTCAGCATTGCTTTCGTAACGGGAAAGCCCTCTTTATCGACATAACTGATAAAAGCTGTTTTGGAGTTATCAGCTAATTTTCCTATTGTTTGTTCCGGATCTCTCATCATGACAAATTCCTTCCGTTTTTATTTTTATTCTAACAAAGAGAGGTTTCTTTGTACATACACATTTTTTCCCCGCCGGATAACGGCAGGGATAGCGGTTTCTGTTTTCGCCGTGGGATATGGTGCATGGTGCGGCCATGGATGAAATGGCGGCAGCCGGAGCAGATGAAAATTTGTAATTTAGGTGGGAACATGGTATAATATCGGCAGATATTATACCGGCGCCGAGCGAAGCGAGCGGCGAATGGCGATCGTGAATTGAAGATTCATGATATCATAAGCATTAGCAAAGCGATCGGAAAGGAGCACCGACAGGAGCAATGCATTATAAAGGAAACAGAGACAGAGAGAAATTCTGGGATACTTTTATCAGATTAAGGGAAGATCCGCATATTCAGGAACTGAAGAAATATCCAAATCATTATATTTCCAATCTCTATGATCACAGTTCCAGAGTGGCGCTTTGTGCATACGATCTTTCCCGCAGGCTGTATCTGGATATTGACGGGAAGAGTCTGGCGATCGGCGCCATGCTGCACGACTATTACCTGTACCAGGCAAGACATAACAAGGAGATCAGAACAAAGGATCACTGGTTTGGGCATCCGGATACGGCGCTGAAAAATGCGGAAAAAGAATTTCAGTTGTCGGAACTGGAAAAAAATATTATTACAAGCCATATGTGGCCGCTGACCTTCCGGCATTTTCCAAGATCAAGGGAAGCGGTTTTAGTCTGCCTTGCGGATAAGATCTGTGCATTTGGAGAAGGGGTTCTAAAGAGAAATTATGTGAGGATGCAAAAGAGGCAGGGAAAAGGATGATGGGAAAGTATTGAAACAGCCATATCCCTCCCGGATAATGAAAAGCCATAAAACTGATATGTAAGTCCGCCAGGAAGATTGCCGGTCCGTAAAATAACTACGGAGGAATGCCCCTGGTGGACTTTTTTTGAAATAAATTAAAAAAACAAAAAAAATGTAAGATTTCCCTTACGGAAAACGAAGTATAAGGTGAAAGGTACAAAAAAGCAATTCATTTCAGTACCGGATCATGGCACCGCGGCCGGGTGCCGCGTAAGCTTACGAAATTTTTGAGGGATGACATATGAAGGCAAATGAAAACAATTTTGTAGATCTGATCAGAAAGCGCAGGGAGGAAGGCATCCTCTATGTGATAGAAACTTATAGCGGGCTTCTGCATTCTATCGTAAGAAAACGGCTGTTTATGGCGCCGGACAGGATCGATGAATGCATGAACGACATATTCCTTGGTATCTGGAAAAATATAGACAGTTTTGATGAGAGCAGAGGAAACTTTGCAGGCTGGGCGGCAGGCGTGGCAAAGCTGGAAGCCATAGACACCCTGCGGAAGATACAAAGGGAATCCCGGATGCAGACGGTTTCACTGGAAGATGTGGAAATTCCGAAGGAGGATGAAGCGTTTCAGAAACTGGCGGAGCAGGAACTTTCCGAGGAGACAATGGAGATTCTGGAATACTTAAATGAGAAGGATCAGGAGTTGTTCAAAAGGATATTCCTTGAGGAAGAGGAACCGGAGAGAGCAGGAGAAGCGCTGGGAATCAGCAGAGAGAACGTGTATGTACGGCTTTTCCGTGGAAAACAGAAGATACGCAGAAAATGTAAAGAAAGGAAGAGGGCTTGAATATGAACAGGGAGGCCTACGAACTGGCAAACAGAATAAAAACAGAGCTTGGCACAGATGGGGATATCCTGTTGGAGAGCCCGGGGGATTTTAAGATGAAAAAATATAAAAATAATATGCTGCAGGAAATAAAGAGAGAAAAGCAGGCAAAAAAGAGAAATTTTAGAGGAGTATCTGCGGCGGCATGCGCGGCGCTGATACTGCTTGCAGGAACGGTAATTTTCAGTGACGATGTTCATGCCATGATCCGGCAGATCAGTTGGAGTATCGGGAATGCACTGGGAATTTCCGGGGATCTGGCGGATTACAGGGAAGTGATTAATACTTCCGTGGAGGATAAAGGCTATGTTATCACATTACAGGAAGCCGTTGCCAGTGAAAAGAAACTGGTGATCAATTATACGCTGCAGCGTGAGGACGGCGCGGCAATGGACGAAATCCTGACTGCGGACGGAAGCCTGCGTATCAATGGAAAAAACGTGACCGACGGCGTTGGCGGAGGCGCTGAGTTCCTGGATGAGGAGCAGAAGGTTGTGGGTGTGGTACTGGAATATTTCGTAGAGAATGCGGACCTTTCCGGGGAAAATGATTTTCAGATCAGTTTTGAGAGGATCGGGATGACGGATGCCGTAAAAGGAAACTGGGATTTTGCCTTCAAAGCAGACGGATCGGAACTGATTGCCGATACAAAGCGGACAGCAATCGGAAAAACCTTTGTGGTTCCGAACGGAGGAGAGATAACACTGGATGAGTTTACGTCCAATGAACTGGAACAGAGAATTTTCTATTCCCTTTCCGATACTTCCGGTTATATCTTTAAAGCCGAAGCGGAGGATTCGGAGGGAAACAAGGCGGAGTTTGGCGTAAGGATACAGGATACGGATTCGGGGCATATGCAGAATGAAGAAATTCTGTATGACGGCAGGCTGGATGCGGAAGCCGAAACCGTGACGATTACGCTCTACGGAGTGGAATTGCCGAAGGAAAGCGGGCAGATGAGCCATGACTATGTGCAGATCGGCGAGCCGTTTGAGATAACGCTTCGGTAAAAAATGCGGATATAAAGTGAATACAAAATAACAGGCATCGGCAGAAACCGAATGAAACGGAAGCGGTTTTACCGATGCCTGTTTTTTATGATTCATTGTGCTTTTAATTATTTATATATTAATTTTTGCTATCTTTGACTTTCCGAAAAGAAATGGATATACTATATCTATGGACGGGAGATACAGGTCCGGAAAGAGAAGGGGAAGGCTGAGGGATGGCGAGGACGGTAAGCATTGGAAATCAGGATTTTGAATCGATCAGAATAAATAATTATTTTTACATAGACAAAACCCATTTTATCCGGGAATGGTGGGAAAACGGGGACAGTGTTACGCTGGTCGCAAGACCGAGGCGATTTGGAAAAACCCTGAATATGAGCATGCTGGAGCAGTTTTTTTCCGTTGATTATAAAGAAAGAGGAGAACTGTTTGAAGGGTTATCCGTGTGGCAGGATGACAAATACCGCAGAATGCAGGGGACATATCCGGTGATATCGCTCAGTTTTGCGAAGGTGAAAGAGGATACTTACCCAAGTGCCAAAAAGAAAATTTGCCAGATTATCACAAATCTGTATAATCGGTATGATTTTTTGTTACAGGGTGATGTACTCAATAAAAAAGAAAAGGAATATTATGGAAAAGTCTCGGCGGAGATGGAAGACTATATCGCATCGGATGCTCTGAATGCGCTGTCCAATTATCTGATGCAATATTACGGGAAAAAGGTGATAATTCTTCTGGATGAGTATGATACGCCCATGCAGGAGGCTTTTGTGAACGGGTACTGGAAAGAGATGACAACTTTTATCAGGAGTCTTTTTAATGCCACGTTCAAGACCAATCCGTATCTGGAGCGGGCTGTTATGACAGGTATCACAAGAATCAGCAAGGAATCGATTTTTTCTGATCTGAACAATCTGAAAGTGGTGACAACAACATCAGATAATTACACAGATTGTTTTGGGTTTACGGAAGAAGAAGTATTTGCGGCACTGGAAGAGCATGGACTGTCAGATAAAAGACATCAGGTAAAAGAGTGGTATGACGGATTTACTTTCGGTGGCAGAAAGGATATTTATAATCCATGGTCTATTATCAGCTTTCTGGATGAAAGAAAGGTAGGGGCATACTGGGCGAACACCAGTGCCAACAGCCTTGTGGGAAAACTGCTCAGGGAGGGAAAACCCAGCGTAAAACAGATATTTGAAGAACTGCTGAGGGGCGGAGTGATTCAAATGGAAATGGATGAGCAGATTGTGTATGACCAGCTTTTTGAGGTGAAAAATGCAATCTGGAGCCTCCTGCTTGCCGGGGGGTATTTGAAGGTGATGGGCACAACATTTGTGGAAAGAACGGGACGGCTGTATTATGATCTGGCGTTGACCAATAAAGAAGTACGGATTATGTTTGAGAAAATGGTGAACGGCTGGTTTTCCGGGAGTGATGATTATAATGATTTTATTCGTGCATTGCTGCAAAATGATGTAAATGCGATGAATGTTTATATGAACAGAGTAACGGCGGAGATGTTCAGCTTCTTTGACGTAGGCGGAAGCTCACCGGGAGCGGCAGGAGAACCGGAGCGCTTTTACCATGGTTTTGTGCTGGGACTGATGGTGGAATTATCCGACAGATATATTATTTCCTCGAATCGGGAAAGTGGCTTTGGCAGGTATGATGTGGTGTTGGAGCCAAGGGCGGCAGAAGCGGGGGCTTTGCCGGTTTCGGAGAGGGACGCGATTATTATAGAATTCAAAGTACAGGATACGGAGGAAAAAGATCTTGCCGATACGGTAAAAGAAGCTTTACGACAGATAGAAGAGAAGGATTATCAGGCGAATCTGAGAGCAAAAGGGATTCCCGAAAAAAGAATCAGAAAATATGGGTTTGCCTTCTGCGGAAAAAGGGTGCTGATAGGGAGAAAATAGTATCAATTGAAAATTGATAACAGGAGATCGGAAAAATGTATTATTACATCAACTATAAATCACCCATAGGAAACATGGTCATTGCCTGTGACGGCGAAAAGAAGCATATCGTAGGGCTCTGGATTGAGGGGCAGAAATATTTTATGGAACCATTGCCCGAAAAGCCCGTTTGGCAGGAGAAGATTCCGGTATTGCAGATGGCTGCGGACTGGCTGGATGCTTATTTTGCGGGGAAAAAGCCTGCGGTGCGGGATATCCCCCTTGCGCCCCAGGGCGGGGCGTTTCGGCGGGAAGTCTGGAAAATACTCTGTGAGATTCCTTACGGAAGCGTTATCACTTACGGTGAGATTGCGAAAAAAATGGCGGCTCACATGGGAAAAGAAACCATGTCCGCCCAGGCGGCGGGCGGCGCCGTGGCACACAATCCGATCTCCGTGATCATCCCCTGTCACCGGGTTGTGGGCGCTGGTAACAGCCTGACGGGATACGCGGGAGGCATCGATAAAAAGATGAAGCTGCTTGAGTATGAAGGCGTGGACACGTCCGTCTTTTTCGTACCGAAAAAATCAACGGCGCCTTAGCCTGATAGGGATATTAGTATCATATCGAAATATTCCGGGAGAAAATCTGTGAAGAAAAAGGTAAACTTGACGGTATATATTATTGCGGTCACGGTAATTATACTGCTTTTATTTGGCTGGAAGTTTCCGGTCATTATTAAAATAGAAAGTCTGGATCTGCCTAAGGGGTGTGAGACGATATACCCTGTAAGAGTACAAATCTCAGATGTATACTGGCTGCATATAAAAGGGGAGAAGGTCATAAAGTGCTCTTTGGGCTACGAAGCGGCAAAGAAATATATTGAAACATATAATACACCATCAGAATTGAAAAATATTCAGATACAGCCCTACGGCGGCATGTCAGATATCGCCATTTACGATGCCGAATTCGATGAGGAGTTCCGGCAGAGTCCGGATCAGGATTGTTATATCAGAATCAGTTATTTCAGGAAAATACAGACAAACGGATGAAATATACTGGGGAAAGTGTGAAGCGCCGGGTTTTCTATCGTCAGACCATTGAAGATAGGAAACTGCGGCGCTTTTTGCATGAACAGAAGATGGAAGAAAAGTTTCACAAGCAAAGTCATACGCGAAAAACATGTGGATTTTATGGGGAAATTTCACAAAAATATAACTTTGTTTTTGTGGAATACGGCAAAAATAAAAAAGAGGAGCAAAAAGGAGCATATGTCCTTAAAAAGAGCGGATGAAAAAAATATAATGCTCAATAAGAGGTGACGAAATGAATTCCATGGAAAAAATCAGATTATTACCTTCGGAAGAACAAAAGTATATGCGAAAGCTTTTTGCTGAATGCACAAATGAGGTGAGAGAAAACCTGTCGGTGAAGGAAGTGAAAAAAGAGTATAATTTTATCACTGCCGGAGAGAGATGCAACAGCATTTTTGTACTCCTGAGAGGAAGGGCAAAGGGAATCGATACGCAGGTTCAGGGAAAAGTCTATACCTTACGGCGGATCACGGTAATGATCCCACCTACACAGGAACAGACCACACCCGGGAGAAGGTACCTCTTTTAGTGTATTCTCCGTCTATGAAAAACAGCGGGGAACTGGCGGAGGAGAATACCTTTGCTGTGGTTGGCGCTACGGTGGCGGACAATTTTAAGATTCGGATGCCTGAGGGGACGATTGGGAGCTCCATTTTAGGAAAACTGATTTAACATATAATATAATATTGAGAAAACTGCGGCTATCCTGAAAGCAACAGGATCAGGCGCAGTTTTTTGTTTGTAACGATCCCAATAGGTTCATTCTGATCAAGTTTTAAGGATTTTGCGTTTATGCCAAAACTGTGATAAAATTTTATCCCGAAAGCGTTCATTTGAAACGGTTAGAGGAGAACAATGGAATACTATTCACTGAGCAGTTATCTGCAGGACACATTCGGAGAAAAAGTATATAAGATCGCGCTGGACGGGGGCTTCACCTGTCCGAACAGGGACGGCACATTGGGCAGAAAGGGATGTATTTTCTGTTCGGGGGCGGGTTCCGGGGAATTTGCCGGAAGCAGGTCGGATTCCGTCACTGTCCAGATTGAAAAGGGAAAAGAACGGTTAAGGGAAAAGGTAAAAAAGGGGAAATATATTGCCTATTTTCAGGCGTTTACAAATACATATGCCCCGGCAGACAGGCTGCGGAAGGTCTATGAGGAAGCGCTATCTCATCCGGATATCGCGGCGCTTTCCATTGCCACAAGGCCGGACTGCCTTCCGGCAGAGGTTATTTCACTGCTTGAGGAGATAAACAAAATAAAACCGGTGTGGGTGGAACTTGGCCTGCAGACCATTCATGAGAGGAGTGCGGAATATATTCGCAGAGGATATCCGCTGGCAGTTTTTGATGAGGCGGTAAAAAAGCTGAAAGGGATCGGCGTGGAGGTGATCGTCCATGTGATTCTGGGGCTTCCCGGCGAGACGGCGAAGGAGATGAAAGAGACGGTGGCCTATGTTGGAAAAAGCGGCGCCGACGGAATAAAACTGCAGCTTTTGTACGTGCTGGAAGGAACGGATCTGGAAAAGGAATACCGGGAAGGCAGATGCAGGGTGATGGAAATGCAGGAGTATATCGATCTGGCGGCGGACTGCATGGCGCTTTTGCCTGAGCGGATGGTCATTCACCGCATAACAGGGGACGGAGACAAAAAGACGCTGATCGCGCCGAAGTGGAGTATGGATAAAAAGAGGGTGCTGAATGCACTGCATAAAGCGATAGAGGAGAGAGAAAGGATATGATGCTGGTCCAGATGGTTTTTCTTAAAAAAAAGCCCAAAATATGCGCATTGCAACGCAAAAGTTGACAGATGGAAACGGCAGATTGGTAGTCCTCTAAGCAGCTTTCCGGTAGAATGGAGACATAGACAACAGACCGGTCAGTTGCTAAAACAATATGGACGGACACATGAGAAAACCAAAAGTGTCCGGGAAATGAGGAGAAGGATGACATTAGGACAGAAGCTGAAAGCATTATTGAAAGAAAAAAATATGACGCAGGAGGAACTGGCGGAGCAGATTGACGTATCAAGGCAGGCGGTAGGAAAATGGGCAAATGACAAGGGCATCCCCGAGGTGGGAAAACTGATACAGATCAGCAATCTGTTTGGCGTATCGCTGGATTACTTATTAAAAGAGGACAGCAGGGATGTAGCCGGCGCGGAGAGCGGTTATTATGTCAGCGGGGAGATGCTGGAAGGTTATTTGTCTTACCGAAAGCAGAACAGAAAACGGATCATTGGCGGCATCAGCCTTTTGATGCTGGCAAACATCTTTGATGGAAGCGGGGCAGGAAGTGCCCGGAGCGTGATAGAAGGGCTTTACTGGATCGTTACGCTGGCAGGCGTTGCCCTGCTGATCTGGCAGTGCTTTCAAAACGGAAAGTATTGGGAGATCAAAAAGGAGAAACTGATTTTTGACGACAAAGTTTATGCGGCGTTTAAGGCAAGGCGCGAGCAGCAGCGGAAGAAATATGCCCTGATGATGATCGCGGGCGTGGTACTTTTGGTCATGGGTTCGGAGATGGATTCTTTTCTGGTGCATAATACGGTGTTCAGAATCTCCGGGATAGAACCGGGAATCCTTGAGTGGATCACGGACACGGCAGGGCTGGCGTTTGTGATGTGGTCGGCAATGTCCGCCATGGCGGAGAGCGTGGTGGTAAAAAATGCGGAGGGGCTAAAAAAGAGCGGCCATGGCAGATTCAGATGGATTTACTGGGCGGTTCCGGTAACGGTGCTGGCGGTAGTGATCGGCGCGGTGTCCCATATCTGGAGCCCTATGGCGCCGGTGATCGTTTTATTTTGTGCGCTGCTTGTTGCGGTGTGTAAACTGTTGTTGGAAAATCAGGGGGACAAATCATGAGAGATGCGGAATATAGAGGATATGTGAAAAAAGCGGTAAGGTGGATTGCCCAGAGCGCGGCAGTGCCGGCGGGAATCGCCCTGGCGGGATTTATCCTTGCAGGATGCGGTGTGTCGGAGGGGAGCAAATATACACCGGAAGAGACGGATGTGGCAAAGCTGGAAGTGTATGAGGCGGGAAGCGATACCCTGTTAAAAACCATAGAAGATGAAGAGACACTGTATCGGTTTGACCAGGTGTCCTGGGTGTCCGGGGATGATGATACCGAATGGGAATCGGAGCCGGCGTGTCCGGAGGAACTTAAGGAGACGGTGAAAAATATCAGGGAAACCTATGATATTGTTGTCTATAAGGACTCTGTGGCAAAATTCGGCAATAAGGAACCTGTGAAAATACTGACGATAACATTGTATGAGAATACGAATATCGCCAGAATATTGGTGGCGGAGGATGCCGCCAAAAACTTTTCCATGTTGGAGGAATATCTGACATTCTATTATGAGATGCCGGAGCAGGAGAGTGAGTTCTATGCATCACTTCCATAAAGTAACGTTCCTTCTTACGGCGTTGTCATAAAAACGGAAATAATCCGGGCGGTGACGGGATTGTGTGTATTCAGACATGATTCCGTCACTGTTGTAACATGCTGATGAAAATGCTTTATAGCAAAGATGCATAGTGAAAATGGTGAAGTGGATAAGCAAACTCTTGATTTTTCAGAGTAAAACTGCTCATTTTGGCATCGTATTTTCGCGGATTTTCCTGAAAAGGGGAAGAAAACCGCAGAATATAAAAAATCCGGCGGTGAATCATACTTGAAGGAGTGGGGACAAAGAAATATACTGGATGGTGTGAAATTATGACAGATACCATGCAGGAAGGAGCAGGAGATGCTTTGGAATACCGCACTTTCCGAGGCTGAGCCGACTTATGGTATCTGAGAGAAAATCTGTTGTAAAAGGGGAATTTTATATGGAACAGCTTCATGTACCGGTTACGGGAGACTCGGAAAAAATGCATAAGATCATTGATGAACTGATGAAGCAGGATAAAGAATTTCAGATTATGATAACGGTTTCTTCTTCCGAAAAAGGCGGAGAGGCAGGAGAGAAGGAGGTGGAGGTGAAATGGAGCGGGGAGAGCGCCCTGAAAGCGGCGTCCCTGCCGGCCGGCGTAGTGCCCGCCGC
>OFHA01000687.1_pt1 | contig 28166 bp, 23 predicted proteins | sample 1521891 | NCBI WGS metagenome assembly OFHA01 (sample SAMEA3504089, study PRJEB24116) | mouse gut metagenome | biome: mouse gut; feature: mouse-associated habitat; material: faeces | place: Denmark | collected 2011
CCGTCATTCATCTGTCTGTGTGTATGGCTGGGCGGGTGAAGCACACATGTGCGGGCATCCGCCACATGCGTCACAATGGCGATCATCTTCAAAGCATCCATCATGCGGACCGCCGCCTCTCTGCCGCCCTTCAGGCCAAAGGTAATCACGCCGCATGTGCCGTTCGGCATATATTTCTTCGCAAGCTCATAATACTTGTCGCCCGGCAGGGACGGGCAATTCACCCACGCCACCTTCTCATGCCCGTCTAAAAATTCCGCGACCTTCTGCGCGTTCTCACAGTGTCTGGGCATTCGCAGATGCAGGGTCTCCAGACCCACGTTCAGCAAAAATGCATTCTGAGGAGACTGGATAGAGCCCAGATCTCTCATAATCTGGGCAGTTGCCTTGGTAATATAGGCCCCTTTCCCAAATTTCTCCGTATAAACAATTCCGTGATAAGTGGGATCCGGCTGAGTCAGCCCCGGAAATTTATCTTTGTACTGATTCCAGTCAAAATTCCCGCTGTCCACAATACATCCGCCCACACACATGGCATGGCCGTCCATATATTTGGTGGTGGAATGCGTAACAATATCCGCACCCCATTCAAAAGGCCGGCAATTGATGGGAGTCGCAAAAGTATTATCCACAATCAGGGGAACCCCATGTTCATGAGCCGCCTTTGCAAATTTCTCAATATCCAGAACCACCAGTGCAGGATTCGCTATGGTCTCTGCAAACAGCAGCTTTGTATTGGGCCGGAATACCTGTGCAAGTTCTTCCTCTCCTGCATCCGGATCTATAAAAGTACATTCTATCCCCTGCTTTTTCAGAGTTGCTCCAAACAGGTTAAAGGTTCCTCCATAAACTGTGGAAGAACACACCATATGGTCTCCTGATTCGCAGATATTAAATACTGCATAATAATTTGCAGCCTGTCCGGAAGATGTAAGCATAGCTGCCACACCCCCTTCCAGTTCACAGATTTTCTCTGCAACCGCATCGTTGGTAGGATTCTGCAATCTGGTATAAAAATATCCGCTGTCCTCCAAATCAAACAGTCTGCCCATCTGGTCGCTGGTATCATACTTAAAGGTGGTACTCTGATAAATGGGAAGCACCCTGGGTTCTCCCCGTTTCGGATGCCAGCCGGACTGAATGCATTTTGTCTCTGTCTGGTAATTACTCATGTGCCGCTTCCTCCTGCATATGTACAGCCATCTTTTCCAATTGCAGATGGCTGCCAGAAATTTCTTTTATACAATTTTAGCACATTTGTCAAATATATGCCATACTTTCTTCCCTTTTCCTGTAAATTTCCTTGTAGGATTACAGCAAAAGAATTTGCTAAATACTGATTTTGTTAATGCCGTAGAATCTGTTGATGGCGTTACAGGAACTAAACGCTGGTATTACACGGACACAAATATCGTGTAAATGATTATGATGACAACTGGATTTACGGATTTGCCAAAGAAGATGTTTCTGTATTAGAGGAAAACTTGATCGCCGGAACAGTTGATTACAATGAAGGGTGCGGAATGGATTACGCAGCAATAAACATCGCCCCCGCGAGCTGCACATCATTGTTTTTAATTCTATAGGAAATCCAGAGGAATTTCCTATAGAATTAAAAAAGACTGCCACACCATCAGGTGTAACAGCCTCTTTTCTGCTTTTAATCCAAATCTATATGACTGACAGATGATGGAGCATTCCCATATCCGTCTGTATTGGAAGATCCCATGGCATATTCTGCACGCAAAATGAATTTTGCCACCAGTTCCTTGAGCATCTCTGCCTGATTGGAAAGCTCCTGGCTGGCTGCCGCACTCTCTTCTGCAGTTGCAGAGTTTGTCTGTACCACGCTGGAAATCTGGTCTACACCCAGTGTTACCTGTTCGATAGCGCTTGCCTGGTCTTCGGCTGCATCTGCAATCTGATCTACCTTGGTGGAAGCTGTGCGGACTTCTTCCACTACCTTCACCAGAGACTGAGCGGTAGAATCTGCAATTTCCGTACCGCGGGCCACAGCCTTGATAGAACTTTCAATCAGCTCTGCTGTATCCTTGGAAGCCGCAGAACTCTTGCTGGCCAGATTACGAACCTCATCTGCCACAACTGCAAAGCCTTTTCCTGCAATTCCGGCACGGGACGCCTCCACAGCAGCATTAAGTGCCAGTATATTGGTCTGAAAAGCAATATCTTCAATGGTTTTGATAATCTTACCGATTTCATTGGAAGTACGGGTAATTTCTTCCATGGCATTCATCATATCCTGCATCTGATTATTGCATACTTCCACTTCATCACCGGCAGCACTTGACTGGTCTCTGGCCAGTAAAGCATTATCTGCAGTATCTTTTACCTGATGGGAAATACCTGCAATGGTAGTTGCAAGTTCTTCCACTGCAGCCGCCTGCTCCGTAGCACCCTGAGAAAGAGCCTGAGCACCGATGGATACCTGGTCAGAACCGGATGCCACCTGATCCGCACTGCGGTTGATCTGTCCCAGTGTGGAACTCAGATCACGGTTTAATTTACGAATAGATAACAGAAGCCCCTGGAATTCTCCCACATAACGTTCTTCCGCATGTGTACGCACGTCAAAGTTACCATTCGCCATTTCACTTAACAGTCTGGAAGCATCTGAAATAACATCCTCCAGAATATCAGTCATATTTTTAAACGTTTTTACGAGACTGCCCAGTTCATCTTTTGACTTATATGTAACATCAATATCAAAATGACCTTCCACAATCTGTTCCGCTGCCTTTTCCACCTCACGAAGGGGTTTCGTAATAGCTCTTGTCAGATAGAAAGAAAGAATCAGAGTAATGACCAATGCTCCTGCTGCCAGCCCCAGCTGAAGGTTAATCAGCGTTTTCTGCATTTCTGTGGTCTCCTGATAGTCTTTCTCCGCGTTTTCTTCTGCAATCGTACTGATCTGTATCAGCGTATCCACAGCACCGTCCACCAGAGGCTGATATTCATCAAACAGCATGGTTCTGGCCGCATCCATATTCACCTTGCTGGTACTGATTACAGATTCCTGCAACTCCACTGCTTCTGTAATCTGATCAGCAAAGGTATTCAGCAGTTCCGCATCACCGGTAAAATGGCTGAAAAGCCAGTCCCCGTTCTCCTGCAGCAGAGCCATTTCCTTATCCATGTCTGCCAGATAAGACTCAATTTTCTCTTCATCATCCGCAATGGTAACAAAAGAAAGGTCTTTAACAATAATCTGCAGTCCGCGGCGCATACTCATAACTTTATGGGTAATCTGATACCCTACTTTATAAAATTCAGAATACTTTTCCTCATTTTCCCGCAGACCTGAGATGGCTGTGGCCACTGTCGTACAGAACATAACGATAATGATCATAAATGTTACTAAAAGTTTTGTGCCGATCTTTAAATTTCGCATCTTTATCCCCCTATACTTCATCATAACAACCATCTGCTGCCTCTGCACCGCATGGCAGATGGGCTGTTCATGATTCTATAGTTTTGTTATTTTATTTCATGTATTAAATTATAATAGATTAATTGTAATCTGTCTACCAAAATTCTTAAAATTGCTTCCGGAAACAGGTCCCTGTAAAAAAATACCAGCATATCATATCCTTTTTACAGAAACCGGCGTCCCCCTTACAGAAGCTGTCGCTTCTGTAAGCAGGTCCTCGTAAAGTATCACTCCCAGGCGGCGTCCCCCTTACAGAAGCTGTCGCTTCTGTAAGCAGGTCCTCGTAAAGTATCATTCCCAGGCAACGTCCCCCTTACAGAAGCTGTCGCTTCTGTAAGCAGGTCCTCGTAAAAAATCACTCGCGAGCGGTGATTTTTTACTCGTCCCAGTTATGATATACTGCCTGTACATCATCGTCTTCTTCCAGAAGGTCCAGGGTTTTCTGAAGATTCTTAATGGCTGTCTCGTCTGTCAGCTCCACCCAGGTCTGGGGTATCATGGTAACTTCTGCGGAGGCCATGGCAATTCCCGCCTCTTCCAGTTTCTGACGTACCTCACTGAAAACATCCGGATCAGTGATAACTTCAAAACTGTCTTCCTCTTCGGAAAAATCTTCTGCTCCCGCATCCAGGGCTGTCATCATCAGATCATCGGCGTCCATGTCACACTCTTCCTTATCTATGATAATCTGTCCCTTTTTGTCAAACATGTAAGATACGCATCCCGGCGTTCCCACGTTTCCGTATCCTTTGGTAAATGCGCTTCTTACATTGGCAGCAGTACGGTTTTTATTATCAGTCAGAGCATCTACGATAATAGCCGTTCCGTTGGGCCCGTACCCTTCGTAAGATACAAATTCATAATTGACAGACCCGGCATCCCCGGCCGCCTTTTTAATACCTCGGTCAATGGTATCATTGGGCATGTTATTTGCCTTGGCTTTCGCAATCACATCCCGGAGTCTGCTGTTATTGGCCGGATCAGGTCCGCCTTCTTTTACCGCAACTGCAAGTTCCCTTCCGATAATTGTAAAAATCTTTCCTTTTGCCGCATCATTTTTCTCTTTTTTGTGCTTGATATTGGCAAATTTAGAATGTCCTGACATATGGTTTCCTCTTTTCTGTTTCTTTTTCTGCTGTTTCCTGCTGTCAGTGTATCACTGCCCGCTCCGGGTACAGCAACGTCACTCTGGGGCATAACTGCCTGACATCCGCATACCTGCTGAAAATCCTGTCTGTTTCAGCAAATACACACGTTCGCTTTATATTTTGCTATTTTACCACGTTCCCGCCGTTCTGGCAAGATTCTGCTGACTGCTTTTCTTCCGCCTCCGGACATTTTGTGACTTTCACCGTGTGAATAATCTTGTCCCTTACGGAAAATACCTGAAAACGCCATCCCTGGCTGTCCAGTTCAAACTGTTCATTTTCTCCCGGTATTTTTCCAATCAGTGAAATCAGAAATCCGTTCAGCGTCTCATATTCCGCTCCTTCCAGCGTTACCTCCAGAATTGCACATACCTCGTCAAAAGGGGCCATGCCGTTCATCAGAAAGCTGCCGTCCGGCTGGCTGACAATCATGGTTTCCTCTTCGTCATATTCGTCAAAAATATTTCCCACAATTTCTTCCAGAATATCCTCCATGGCCACAATTCCGGCTGTCTGTCCGTATTCATCCACCACGATTACCATGTGATTTTTTCTGGACTGCATCCCCTTAAACAAATCGTTGATATTTCTCGTCTCCGGAATGAAAACCGCTTCCCGCACCAGGCCTGGAATATCTTCCACCGCCCAGTCCAGACGTTCTCCCTTCCGGCTCTCTATCATAACATCCTTCATATGTATGATACCGATAATATTATCAATATCCTCCCGATATACCGGAAATCTGGAATTGCTTCCCTCCAGAATAAATTCCAGCACATCCTTAAGCTGCATTCTTCCCTCAATGGCGGCCACATGCTTCCGATGGGTCATAATATCCCTGGCTTCCTTATCGTCAAAAGCAAAAATATTGTGAATCATCTCTGCTTCGCTGGCCTGCAGTACCCCCTGCTCATGCCCTTCTTTTACCATGGAAATAATTTCTTCCTCCGTCACATCATCAAAGCTGGCATTGGGGTCCATGCCTGCAAGCCTTACCACCAGATTGGACAGCTTTTCTGCCGGATACATATATACTTTCAGGATATCTGTAATTCCATGAATGATGCCTGCCAGGGCAAACAGCCATCGTTCCGGTCGTCTGGCAGCAATTTTCTGTGGAGCGATAATTCCCATCACCGCAAAAAGGAAAATTCCGGCCACCGCCGCCAGTCCAAAACACAGAACCCTGAGCACCGGCTCTGTTCCCTGTTTCAGAAAGCTGTGAATCAGAATATTTCCCAGAAGGCGAATCTGATAAATTCCAAACACACCGCTGACAAAAGTTACCATGATCTGTATGGTATGTCTGGTCTTATACGGCGAATCCATTACCTTCAGCAGCCAGACAGCCTGTTTACTGCCTTCCTCCGCCCGTTTTGCCACCCGGCTCTCCGAAATTTCCTCCAGAGCCGTCAGAAATCCGTACAGACCTCCGTTTACTGCCACCAACAAAAAAAATACTATCAGTCCTATGACCGGACTCCCGCCATCGTCCATTCCTTTCTACTCCTTTTGCATTTGTATTCTCAAACACTTGAAATATACCATTTTAAGGTATATTAGTCAAGATTTATGTATACAATTCCAAACTGATTTCAAGTGCTCTGTCTACTTTTTTCAAAATATCGCTGTCCAGCCGGCAGACTCTGTCCTTCAGACGCTGTTTGTCAATTGTGCGGAGCTGTTCTAACAGCACCACGGAATCTTTCATCAGATCATATTTTCCTGCTTCCAGCTCCACATGGGTGGGAAGTTTTGCCTTGTTCATCTTAGAGGTAATTGCCGCACAGATTACCGTGGGACTGTGCCGGTTTCCCACATCATTCTGGATAATCAGGACCGGACGGATTCCTCCCTGCTCAGACCCTACCACCGGACGCAGATCCGCATAATAAATATCTCCTCTATGAATAATCACTTTTCTCACACTCCAAAACTTTATAGGTTATTTCCACTGCCGAAACATCCGGCTGTGATTTCATTTCCTATTCTTCCCAATTTTTTCGTGTGTATACAGTTTATTCCAAAAGTATTCTATTCTCCGAAACAGTCTCTGGTCTCGGTAATTTTCCCTTCTTTCCGGTATACTCTGGGAATGCGTCTGCCCAGATCACAGGCAAATTCATAATTGAACCGGCCGGACAAATCCCCGATTTCCTCCATGGTAATGCTCTCTTCTCCGTCAGTACCCACCAGAGTTACCACATCTCCTTCCTGTACCTGCGGAATCCCGGTTACATCCACCATAAACTGATCCATACAGATACGTCCGCAGATGGGAGCCTTCCTGCCGCGAATCAGAACATACCCCCGGTTAGAAAGGCTTCTGGGATATCCATCCCCATACCCTACCGGAACAGTGGCAATTTTCTGACTGCCCTTCGTCTTATAGGTTGCTCCGTAACTGATGGTTCTGCCTTCCTCCAGCTCTTTCAGAAACACAATCCTGCTCTTTAAAGACAGAACCGGCTGCAAATCCAGATGTTTTTTCTCCACTTCATCGGAAGGCCACATACCGTACAGGCTGATTCCTGCCCGGACCAGGTTCATATTGGCCTGCGGCAGATCAATAATAGCCGCACTGTTGGAACAGTGGTGAACAGGAACCGATACCTTCCGCTCAGCCAGCATTTCCGTCATTTTCCGAAACTGCTTCATCTGTTCCTGTGCCATGGTCTTGTCTCTGGCGTCCGATGTGGCAAAATGTGTAAATACCCCTTCTGCTATCATATGCGGCATACCTGCAATCTGTGCTATTTCATCTGCCGCTTCCGCTGTGACCTGAAATCCAAGGCGGCTCAGTCCTGTGTCAATTTTTATGTGAAAAGTAATGTCTTTTCCAGTCTTTTCTGCAAATGCAAAAAGCTCCTGCGCCTGTTTCAGGGAGTAAACCGCGGGGCGGATATTCAAATCCGCCAGGGACTGATACTGTTCCGGAAACACTGCTCCCAGCACCAGTATGGGCTTTTTCAGGCTGTGCCTGCGCAGAATTTCCCCTTCTTCCACCGTTGCAACAGCATATCCCCAGATTACCTCCAGTTCTTCCAGCTCTTTTCCGATGGGAACCGCTCCGTGGCCGTATCCATCTGTTTTGATGACTGCCATAATCCTGGTGTCCGGCCCGATTATTTTCTGCATGCCGGCCACATTATGGAGCACTGCATCCAGATTAACGTCTGCATGGACCCTGCTGTATGATTTCATATTTTTACCTTCTTTCATTCTGTCTGCATTCCGGAACCTTTTCTGCCTGCTGCTCTGAATCGTATTCTCGGAGTACAGCGGCTGTTCCTTCTATAATATCCTGCGCCATCATGGCCCTGATTCCTGTTTCTGATACCTGCCTGTCTGCCGCCGCTCCATGGAGATACACCCCCAGGGCCGCAGCTTTCTGGGGTGACATTCCCTGGGCAATCAGTCCTGCCAGAATACCCGTAAGCACATCACCGGAGCCTGCGGTGGCCATGCCGTTATTTCCGCTGGTATTAATCCATGCTGTCCCGTCAGGCAGTGCAGTTACAGTTCCTGCATCTTTCAGCACACATATTACATTATATTCTCTGGCGAAATCACGCGCAACCTGTAAAATCTGTTTCTGAATATCTGAAATGCTTTTTCCCGTCAGCCTGGCCATTTCGCCCGGATGGGGCGTTACTATAACCGGAACTTTCGCCGTTTTCAGCCATTCCGGATGCTCTGCTGTCACATTCAGCCCGTCGGCATCCAGAATCACCGGAGCCTCTGCATACTTTAAGACCAGCCTGACCAGCTTTCTGGCTGTTTTTCCGGTGCCAAGCCCCGGCCCTGCCACAATCACAGAAGGCCAGTGCAGCGCCTCCGGCAAAAGCTCCGGCAGAAATTTTGTGCCCTCAAAGGTAGTGAGAATAGCTTCCGGCAGAAGCTGCTGCAAAATTATCCGGTTGGATTCTTCCGTAAACACCCGCACAAGGCCTGCGCCTGTCACATAAGCGGCCTTTGCACTCAGAAAAGCCGCCCCGGCCATATTTTTATGGCCTGCCACCGTCAGTACCTTTCCATAAGTCCCCTTATTGGAATCAGGCCTGCGCCTGGGAAGCCTGCTTAAATCTTTTTTTTCCATACAATACAGGGAAGGTTTTTCTTCCAGAAAACTCTGTTTCCCGATGCCGATATCTTTTACCAGAACGGTTCCGGCGCAGGCGGCACCCGGATACAGCAAAAGTCCCGGCTTGGCAAAGGCAAAGGTAATGGTTTTGTCTGCCCGAAAAGCTGTCCCCATCACTGCGCCGGTATCTGCATGCACACCGGAGGGAATATCCACAGCAATTTTCAGCCCCTTTAATCCGTTCATTTCCGTGATGTATTCCCTGTAAATCCCTTCCGGATTTCTGCTGAGCCCAATGCCAAACAGCGCGTCCACAATCACGTCAAAATCCCGTTTCGGCAGTCCATGGCCGACTGCAATGCCAAAAGCATCCAGAATTTCCAGCTGGGCTGCGGTTTCCTGGGACGGACGCCCTTCCTCCGGCATTACTGCTGCAACATCATATCCTTTCTGCCAGAGCATACGCACAATGGCCAGTCCGTCCCCGCCATTATTGCCGTATCCGCAGACCACCAGAACAGAAACCTGCTCTTTCCCTGGAAAACAGGATATAATTTCTTCCGTGGTTTCCAGTGCCGCCCGCTCCATCAGTACCAGCGACGGAATTTTGAAATGTTCCATGGTATTTTTGTCACACTGTTTCATCTGTTTTCCATCAACCAGAATTTTCATACCTTTCCTCCTGTAATGCTGCCCGTTTTACGGGCCTGCCAAATAGCAAAACAAATTTTCCCCGTTGATAAAAAGACACCCCTGGCCGGCTCTGCCAGGACTGTCTTCTATTTCTTCGCTTTTTTATATTCATCTCCATACTTCAAATCAAAGGCCCCGATTACCTGGCCTCCGAACACATCATGGAGATAAGTATAGATTTCCCGGTTCTTATCTTCAATGATGTCCTTGCGTATGATCTTTTTCTTCAGTTCCACACGGGTTCTTACAATCCAGTCAGCAAGTTCTTCCCGTTCCGCCTCGTTGCTGCTCATAATACCGTAACAGTATTCCATGGTCTCAATCATAAGCTGCTCGTTGTCCGTCTGCATCAGGTCCTGCAAATCCTCCAGTTCCTGCCGGCAGGCCTCCATGCGCTGATTGATTTCCGTAATCAGCCTTCTGTTCTCCTGCAGCCTTGGGGTTTCCTGCCCCTCTTCCCCGATTTCATCCATATTTGCCACAATATTTTTCATCAGTTTGTTTTTCAGCGCCTTTAAATCCTTCTTTTCCTGATTCAAATGACCCTGCCTCGACAGATGACCGCTGACTTTCTGTTCCAGTCTGGCAATTTTTGCAGGTTTTCCGTCTTCTGAAAACAGCTGATGCCATTTCTGATCCAGTACCAGCGGAGGAAGATTTTTCTCCTGTACGATCACGTCAAATCCATGGTCCGTTTTTTTTCTTTTCCCCATTCTATCACTTCTTATCTTTTGGTTTTCGTTGTTTGGCAATGTTGTAAGATAACTGCATCAGACTGTCAGAAAGATGCACATTCTCCACTACCACATGTTCCGGCAGTTCCAGATCCAGATGCGCGAAATTCCAGATGGCGTTGATTCCAAGGCGCACCAGCATATTTGCCACCTGGTCGGCTTTTTCCTTGGGCAGGGTAAGGGCGGCAATATCCACCTGGTTTTCCTTAAGAAATTCCTCCAGTTCTTCCATCATCCGCACTTTAATCCCTCTGACGGAAATCCCTTTCAGGGCGGGATTCACATCAAACAGGCCGATAATCACAAAGCCTCTTTTTTCAAACCTGATATAATTGGCAAGCGCCTGGCCCAGATTTCCGGCCCCCACCACAATGATATTATGCTGATGGTTGATTCCCAGAATTTTGCCGATTTCATCATAGAGGTATTTTACATTATAGCCATATCCCTGCTGGCCAAAGCCGCCGAAATTATTCAGATCCTGTCGAATCTGGGAAGCAGTGACACGCATTCTCGTACTAAGTTCATTGGAGGAAATCCGCTCCACCCCATCGTCCAGAAGTTCTCCCAGATATCGGTAATACCTGGGCATTCTGCGGACAACCGCCTGTGATATTTCTTTTTCCATTTATTTTCCTCCTGCTCTGCGCCGGCTTCTCTCCTGTTTTATTATAATAAATGGGATAACAGATGTCAATGTGTGAAAATTTTAACGCACCTGTGCCTGCCGCCTCAGTACGAACCACGGAGCGATTCTTTCTGCCTCCGCCTTACATCAGAGCCTCCCACTGTTCATATAAGTGTTCCAGCTCTTTTTGTTTTTCCTGATATTCCTGATGGAGTTCCTGCAGTCTGGCCGAATTGGTAGCAATTTCGCTGTCCGAAAAAGCCTCTTCCAGCTCCTGAATCCGCTGTTCCGTCTCTTCAATCTGCTCCTCTGTGCGTTTTCTGTCATTTTCCAGCTTCCGCTGCCTGGCCTGTTCTTCTTTCATCTGTTTCCAGTCTGCTTTGCTGCTGCTTACAGGCTCCGCTTTCTGCTGTGCTTCCTTTTCCGGTGCATAAATCCTGGTCAGCTCCCTGCATTTTTCCAGATAATAGTCGTAATTGCCGATGTAATTTACCAGGGTTTCTCCCGTCAGGTCCAGAATTCTGGTTGCTGTTTTATTAATAAAATATCGGTCATGAGACACAAAAAGTACAGTCCCGGTATAATGGTTTAACGCCTGCTCCAAGATTTCTTTTGAAGTAATATCCAGATGGTTGGTGGGCTCGTCCAGTATCAGAAAATTAGCCTCCGAAAGCATCAGCTTCGCCAGAGATACCCGTCCCCGCTCTCCGCCGCTCAGTTCCGAAATCCGCTTGAATACCTCATCCCCGGTAAAAAGAAAGGCTGCCAGTACGTTCCGGATTTCCGTGTTGGTCAAGTCCGGATAAGCATCTGAGATTTCCTCCACCAGTGTTTTTTCCGGATGAAGTACCTGATGTTCCTGGTCGTAATACCCGATATGCACGTTGGTTCCCAGCTTCACTGTGCCCTGGTCCGCCTCCACCATCTCGTTGATGATTTTCAGGATTGTGGTTTTTCCCGTTCCGTTGTCGCCAATCAGGGCCACCCGTTCGCCTCGTTTCAGTTCAAAAAACAAATCCGTAAAAAGGCTCTGTCCGGGATAGGATTTGGCAAGGTGTTCCACGGAAAGAACATCATTTCCGCTAACTGTCCTGGGCTCCAGATTCAGATGGATGTCTGTGTTTTCTTCCACAGGCTTCTCCAGCCGCTCTATTTTGTCCAGCATTTTTTCCCGGCTCTCCGCCCGCCGGATGGATTTCTCCCGGTTGAAAGATTTCAGTTTTGCAATGACTTCCTCCTGATGCCTGATTTCCCGCTGCTGATTGTAATACTGTTTCAGCTGGGCTTCCCGCACCTGAGCTTTTTTTACGGCATAATCGCTGTAATTACCGGAAAAGACCGACACCTGGCTGCGGTCCAGTTCCACCACTTTGCGCACCACCCTGTCCAGAAAATAACGGTCGTGGCTTACAATAACCACCGCTCCTCTGTAATTCAAAAGAAAGGTTTCCAGCCAGGTAATAGAACCGATATCCAGATGGTTGGTAGGCTCGTCCAGCAGAATCACATCCGGCTTTGTCACCAGCAGTTTTCCCAGACACACTCTGGTGCGCTGGCCGCCGGACAGAGTCTGCATATGTTTCCCGAATTCTTCTTCCGTAAATCCCAGTCCTTTCAGCACGCCGGTAATTTCACTTTTATAGGAAGCTCCGCCTTTCTGCTCAAATTCCAGATTCCGGCGGTTATAAGTATCCATCAGCTTTTCCAGTTCTTCTCCCTGCAGGCTGCTCATACTTTGCTCCATTTCAATCAGTTCCTGCTGCATGGCAGTCAGATCGTCTCTGGCAGAAAGAACCTCCTCATAAACAGTACGGTTTCCGGCAATATCCGGGTTCTGGGGCAGATAGCCGATGGTCCTGTTTTTTGCAAGTATCACTTCTCCCTGGTCCGCCTCCAGTTCTCCCATAATGATACGAAGCAGGGTGGTCTTTCCTGCTCCGTTAATGCCTACAATTGCCGCCTTCTCATTTTCTTCTATATGAAAGGACGCATGTTGTATGATTTCATCGGTGCCAAAGGCTTTGCTGATATTCTGGCAGGCTAAAATCATCGTTCTCTCTCCTTTACAGCAACCCCTCCAGCGTCTCCCGGATTGCTTTGATAAATCCCTCGCTGTTTAATACTGTGGGATGTTCCAGTGTTGTAATCAGAGCCAGGTCTTTCGTCATTTTTCCAGATTCAATGGTGGAAAGGCAGGCCTGTTCCAGCTTGTCCGCAAATGCGGAAAGTTCCGGCAGGCTGTCCAGTTCTCCACGTTTGCGAAGAGCGCCTGTCCATGCAAAAATCGTAGCCACTGAGTTGGTGGAGGTTTCTTCTCCCTTTAAATGTTTATAGTAATGACGCTGCACCGTACCATGGGCCGCCTCATACTCATAGTAGCCTTCCGGAGATACCAGTACGGAAGTCATCATGGCAAGGGAACCGAAAGCAGAGCTTACCATATCGCTCATAACGTCTCCGTCATAATTTTTGCATGCCCAGATAAAACCACCTTCCGCTTTCATGATACGCGCCACAGCATCGTCAATCAGGGTATAGAAATACTCTATGCCTGCTGCCTTGAATTTTTCATCGTATTCCTTATCGTAGATATCCTGGAAAATATCTTTAAAGGTATGGTCATACTTCTTGGAAATAGTGTCTTTTGTGGCAAACCACAAATCCTGTTTCGTATCCAGTGCAAAATTAAAGCAGCTTCTTGCAAAGCTCTCAATGGACTCGTTCAGGTTATGCTGTCCCTGTACAATACCAGCTCCGGCAAACTCATGGATTAATTCTCTGGTTTCCCTTCCGTCTTCCCCGGTGTATACCAGCTCGCACTTTCCAGGCCCCGGAATTTTCATTTCACTGGCTTTGTACACATCCCCGTAGGCATGACGGGCAATGGTGATTGGTTTCTTCCAGTTCCTTACACAGGGCTCAATGCCCTTAACTGTAATGGGAGCCCGAAATACCGTTCCGTCCAGAATGGCGCGGATGGTTCCGTTGGGACTCTTCCACATCTGCTTTAAGTTATATTCCGTCATACGGGCCGCGTTTGGAGTAATTGTGGCACATTTCACTGCCACACCGTATTTTTTTGTGGCGCTGGCAGAATCAAAGGTCACCTGGTCGTCCGTCTCATTCCGGTGTTCCAGACCCAGATCATAATATTCTGTCTTTAAATCCACAAAAGGGCAAATCAGCTCATCTTTAATCATTTTCCAGAGAATACGGGTCATTTCGTCTCCGTCCATCTCTACCAGAGGTGTTGTCATATTAATTTTTTCCATAGTGGTTCCTCCTGTCTTTGTCCTGCTGCAGCCTGAAATGCTGCTTCCGGCCATATATAAAATCTTTGATAATTGTACACATTTATGGGTTTTTCTGTCAAGGAAAATTTTCTCTCCGTCAACTGGCAGCCTTATGTCAGAAACCACTTCCAGAGTCTTCCTTTTTCCTCCAGAACCTTCTGCACCAGATTCCCATACAGTTTTTCCACTTCCTGAAATTCCACTTCCGTAATTCCCTGTCGGGAAAATGCTGATTTCTGAAGCAGGAACATCCCCCGGCGCCAGCCCATGCCCGGCAGCTTCTCTTCCAGAAATGCAGCGTATTCCAGATCTCCCGGCCGCTTCTGTTCCAGTCCCAGACTTTTCAGCATAGGTTTCATGGCCTTTCCCATGGCAAGTGCCCCCTGGGCGCGGTCTTCCTGAAAGAAAGCTGCCTGTCGTTTCCTGCGCCTGCTCTTTTTCAGACACCACAGCAGAAAAAACAGAGTTCCTCCTCCCGCCAGAGAAGCTGAGGCAGCCATTGCAGTCCTTCCCTTTTCTGCATCTGTCAGACCTGATTTTTCCGGTATTTTGGTATTTTTGGCAGTATCCTCAGGTTTTGGATTCTGTCTTTGATTCTGAGGTTCTTCCTGCTGCTGATTTTTGGCAGGCTGCTCTTTTGGAATATCCATCTCCTTTTTCCGTTCTTCTTCCTGCTTTTTAACAGATTCCTCCTGCCGGTCCAGCTGCTGCAGCGTCTCTTTCATATCTTCTTCTGATCTCACCTCTGCCAGCAGATCCGTATAGGCAGGCGGCGTCATTTCCACGGGAAGAAACCCCAGTCCCTTCTGAAAAATTTCTGTCCAGGCATGGCCCCGCCGGTCTGTCACCCTGGCGGTCCAGGTGCCGTCTTTATTCTTTTGAAAATCCTCCGGAAACACAATATATCCGCTCACATACCGGGCCGGAATGCCGCACATCCGAAGCAGCAGCGTTCCGGCTGTGGCGTAATGCACACAGTATCCCTTTTTCTGTTCCAGCAGAAAATATTCTGCGAAATCCTTTCCTTCCGGCACAGGCTCCAGATCCCAGCTGTAATAAGTATCCTTCCACATCCGGTTTTGTACCTGCCAGGCCGCCCTCATCAGCCCTCCTGAAAAATCTTCCTGGGAAAGGGACGCTCCGTAATCATCAGATTCCGGATAAAGAACGCGAAAAGATTCTCTGTCAAAACCATCCGCCAGAGCTCTCAGCCGTTTCAGCCCCTGTTCCGGAAGACGGGTATAAGTCTTCTGTACATAGGACTGATACTGTTCCCAGATTTCCCCTGATGGATTTTTCTCCTGGAAAGCCGCCGCCCCATCCCGCTGCCAGCTTGTCAAAGTCAGAAAACTCTCCCACTGAAGTTCCTTCTGTTTCCTGGGAGCCAGAGAACCATCTCCTTCCACATACCGTTCCCCTGAAATTCTGGTATAATAGGGAATCAGCGTATAACTCTCTGCCGGCTCTTTCAATTTTATGGTCACGTTCTGAGATTTCAGCCCTGTCTCCTCCGACATTTTTTTTAACTGTTCACAGGAAAAATTCTGAACTGCCTCCTGGCAGTCCTGCACCGGCTTTCCAAAACTCCCCGCCCAGTCAGAAAATTCCTGCCGGGATACCTTTTCCCAGCTTTTTCCGCTGTAATCTCCCCCGATAAATCCCCGGATATAAACGGGCTGTTCCGGGACCCTGTCCACTGTTATCTGAAAGATCTCTGCTCCGGTCTGCCTGGGTTCTTCGTTATCCAGGGTGTATTCCGGCTGCTCCTGGTTCCTGAAAAAAAGCTGCCCGGCTCCCAGCTGCCTGACCCTCTCCAGCATCTGATTTTCCAGTCGAAGCTGACGTTCCAGCCAGGATTTATGATATCTGGCTAAAATCTGGTCTCCTTTACCGCTGACGGAAAATGCAGCGGCAATTCCAATGAGCACTCCCATGCCTGCAACCATTGGCATTGTACCTTTTTTCCCTGGCTCTGGCTGTAAAGCCAGAAATCCTGCCAGTATCAGCACCATGCCTTCCTGAGAAGGAGATTTTCCTGCCAGAAATCCCACTGCCCCCGTCAGCACGGGAAGACACAGAACTGACAGGTTCCGGCTCCATTTTTTTCCGGCACAGGATACCAGCAGCACTTCCAAAAATCCCAGGAAAATACACAGCAACAGAAACGCCTGCTCTGCTCCGCTGCTTTTTCCTTCCACATACCACAGCAGAAAATCCGTTCTCTGATATAGATTAATCAGCTCCAGAAAACGATTGGCCAGTTCTTTTACCCCTTCCGCCAACGCGAAACCCTCACGGATAACCACAAAGCCAAAAAGAAGGAAAAACACCAGACTGAGAAAAATTTTCTGTTTTTTTCCCAGATATAAAATTTCCAGGCAGAGAGAAAGGCCTCCAGCCGTCAGCACCAGAACCATCGGCGTTACCTCCGCAGCCAGAAGTTTCTTCCCCCACAGAAACGCTCCAGACAGCACAAAAAACAGACAGATTGCCGTATAAATCCCACGGACTGCCGGTATCTTCTCACGTTTGTTTTCTGTCAAAACCTTTGCCATTTCTTCTGCCCTTCCTGCATGACATCCATACAGCCGGCTTTTGAGGCCGACCTGAAACAGCGCTGTCATACTCTGCCCTGTTACACCATCAGTTCCAGCTCCAGCAGCTGCCTTTTCACCTGTTCCGGTATGATCTGAATCAGAAATCTGTCATTCACATATAATTCCAGCTCCTGCTTCCACAATATCACTGATGCAAAGAGTTCTCCCCGAAACTCCTGTTCATATTCCTGTAAAAACAGACAGCGTCCTGTTTCATGCTGCAGGATTTCATTCCAGAATTCCGTTAAGTCCTCCTGCTCCCGGATGGCTCTGCGCCGCAGTCTGCCGGTTTCTTTTTCATACCACACCAGAAAATGAAAGCACTCCTGATTCACCATTTCCTGAGAAAGGGTGTGCAGCACCTCCCAGCAGGCAATTCCTGTTTTTCTGTCCATTTTCCCCGTATCCACATCCAGAAAAACCACCACATTACAACCCATGGGCATACTTGTTTCCGCCACAATCAATTCTTCATTTTTGGCTGACAGCTTCCAGTGAATCTGGTTCATCCGGTCGCCTCTGCGGTATTCCCGCAGTTTCAGAACTTCTGCGGGATCATCTCCTCCGGTTCGGGGATGATACCAGGAACTGTCTGACTGAAATAATCTGGTGCGGATTCCCACTTTGAGATTTGTCTCATAACAGGAAGGAAACACCATAAACTGCAGCGTTTCCTTCCATTCTTTTTTCAGACGGAACAGCCCCAGGCAGTCATAGCAGAAACATTTCCTGCACTCTGCCTGCCACAGACCGAACTCCGGGCTCTGAAATATTCCCGTCAGTTCTGCTTTTTGTCCTGGGCAGACATCACCGGCAAGCCTGATCTTATGCACCTTCCCGTTCCCTTTATTTTTCAGTAAGATTTTCATACGGATATCCGGCAGATAAAAAGGACTTTTATTTTCAAGGCAAAATCGGATGCGGTAATCTCCTGTCCCAGGCAAGAGAGAGACAGTAATTCTGCCCTCCAGATGCCTCCGCACAGACCACAGCATACATAAGAAAAAAGGCGGCAGCAGCATTGCCGCCCCGGCCAGTGTCAGAAGTCCTCTGCTGTTATAAAGAATTGCCGCGTAAACCATACCTGCCCCCACAGGTACATACAGAAAAAAGTTTCTCATTGTATCACCTTATTTCACTGCTTTCGGCGGAGAGATTTCTTTGAGTATTTCCCCTAAAATCTGTTCTTCATCCATATGGGCCGCTCTTGCCTTTGCATTCAGAATAATTCTGTGAACGCAGACACAGGGAAACACATCTTTCACGTCCTCCGGCACCGCATAATCTCTCTGTCTTAAAAATGCAAGGGATTTGGCCATCTGCAGAATATGAATGGCGCCTCTTGGGCTAATACCCAGATCTATCATGGCATGGGTACGGGTACGGTGTACCAGTTCCCCCACATAGCGGTAAATTTCCTCCTGAACAAATACTTCATCTGCTTTTTTGCGCATATGAAGCAGTTCTTCTCCGGAAATCACCGCCTGTACTTCTTCTTTTAACTGTCTGCCTTTCAGAATTCTGATTTCATCTTCCATATCAGGATATCCAGGCCGAAGGCAGATCATAAAACGGTCAAGCTGAGCTTCCGGCAGCATCCAGGTTCCGGCGCTTCCAAAGGGATTCTGGGTGGCTATCACAATAAACGGACTGGGAACCTCCCGGCTGACCCCGTCTACCGTAACTTTCTGTTCCTCCATCACCTCCAGAAGGGCAGACTGGGTCTTTGGAGACGTCCGGTTGATTTCATCCGCCAGAAGCAGGTTGCACATAACGCTGCCCGGCTGATAGACAAATTTCCCCGTCTCCTTCTGATAAATGGAAAATCCCACCAGATCCGAGGGCAGCACATCGGGTGTAAACTGTACCCGGTTCTGCTTAAGGGACATGGATTTTGACAGAGCCATGGCAAGGGTGGTTTTCCCTACTCCCGGAATGTCGTTCAACAGAATATGGCCCCCTGCCAGAACAGCCGTCACCGTTTTTACAATACAGTCGTCTTTTCCGATAATCGCTTTCTTTATTTCATGAATCACTTCAAATGCAGGAATCTGCTCCGTATAAGTCTCTCTTTCCATCTTTCCGCCCTTTCTTCCCGCAGGAAAAATCATACCTGGCTGTCAGCGGCTTTTCATCCGTTTGATGACTTTGAGCCTGGTAAATTCTTCCCTCTCTTTTTCCTCCAGAGCGCTCTGGATACTTTTGGAAAGCATTTCATATTTGGGAATAGTAATATTCTGCAGTGCATTGGCCCGTTTCTGGGTTTTCTTGATGTTGTAGGCAAGACGGTAGGCGGCAGTCTCGATCTGGGCCAGACGTATGGTAAGCTCCTTCACTTTCTGGAATTGCTCACAGGCTTCATCCAGAGACATCTTCGTACCATAAAACGGATAGGTGGGTTTCATCTCCTGTTTCTCGTATTCCACTTTGGGAATCTCTGTTCCCATAACGCTCCGGCGCTTAATGGAAATGGAATTTTCCACCGGTACGCTCTGGCTTAAGGCCTCCACCTCATGGATTCCCATCTGAATATTTGCTTTCTGCAGAGCCTGATAGGCACTGGTAAAGGTCACGTCAATTTCCCGCTGAATATCCGTGGCCTGTTCAATCAGATCCATCAGCTCGCGAATCAGGATATTCCGTTTCTTATCCATCAGTTCATAGCCCTGCCGGGACAGGGCCAGAGAATTTTTGGCAAGTATTAAATTACCTTTGGTTGGAAATGTATTCGGATCCATTCAGGTCACCTCACCAGTGTTTTTCTAATATTTTCGTATCAATACGATCCAATTCTTCTCTGGGCAGAATGTGCAGCAGGCGCCAGCCGATATCCAGTGTTTCTTCAATGGTACGGTTCTCGCTGTCTCCCTGAGCCACAAACTCCTGTTCAAATTTCACGCCGAACTGAAGGTATTTCTTATCTGTTTCTGAAAGCTCATCCTCTCCGATTACGCTTGCCAGATCTCTTGCCTCTCCCACGCGGGCATAGGAAGAAAAAAGCTGGTTTGCCACATCCTGATGGTCTTCCCTGGTATATTCCGCACCAATTCCATCCTTCATCAGACGTGACAGGGAAGGCAGTACATTGATGGGGGGATAGACATTTTTCTGGTGAAGGGATCGCTCCAGCACAATCTGTCCTTCAGTAATATATCCGGTCAGATCCGGAATCGGGTGGGTGATGTCGTCGTTTGGCATGGTGAGAATGGGAATCTGCGTTACGCTTCCCTTCCGGCCCTGCACAATCCCGGCCCGTTCATAAAGAGTAGCCAGTTCACTGTAGAGGTACCCAGGATAGCCTTTCCTGCTGGGGATTTCTCCTTTGGAGGCGGATACCTCCCGCATGGCCTCCGCATAGGAAGTCATATCTGTGAGAATCACCAGAATATGCATATCCTTCTCAAAGGCCAGATATTCCGCTGCCGTCAGTGCCACCTTCGGCGTAATCAGACGTTCTGCCACCGGGTCATTAGACAGATTCAGAAACATAGTCACATGAGAACTTACGCCGCTGTCCTCAAACTTCCGGCGGAAAAATTCTGCCACATCGTATTTCACTCCCATGGCGGCAAACACAATACCGAATTCTTCGTCCGATCCTTCTCCCAGAGAAGCCTGCTCCACAATCTGTGCCGCAAGCTGGTCATGGGGCAGTCCGTTTCCTGAGAAAATAGGGAGTTTCTGTCCCCGGATTAACGTAGTCAGACAGTCAATAGCGGAAACTCCGGTCTGGATATAATTTCTGGGATATTCTCTGACACAGGGATTTAAGGGCAGTCCGTTTACATCCAGTGTCACTTCCGGATTGATTTTTCCAAGACCGTCAATGGGCTCTCCCAGCCCGTTAAAGGTACGTCCCAGAATGTCCAGAGACAGACCGATTTCCATGGGATGTCCGCTTAATCTGGTGTGGGTGTTTTTCAGAGACATTTCATCCGTATTGTCAAATACCTGGATAACTGCCTTGTCTTCGTCCACCGCAATAATTCTTCCCTTTTTCCGGCGGCCGCCTTCCACCACAAATTCCACCATCTCTTCGTAAAACGCATCGCGTACCCCTTCCAGTGCAATCAGGGGGCCGTTGATTTCACTTAATCCTAAATATTCAATTGACATATCCACCCTCCTATGCATTGGTTTCCAGCAGGCGACGGTAGAATCTGTCAATCATCTGCCGGTATTCTTCGAATTTATATAAATCCTTATTTGCCACATCATATTTCACGGCAATAATTTTTTCAAAAATCCGGTCCTCCCGAAGCAGCGCCATGGGCATTCCCATTTCAATCAGTTCTCTGCACTTTTCATAGAGGTACAGAATAACTTTCATCATCTGAAGCTGTTTTTCCAGCGGTACAAAAGTATCTTCCGCATGAAAGGCATTCTGCTGCAGAAATCCCAGACGTATCACCCTTGCAATCTCCAGAATCAGCTTCTGATCGTCGGGCAGCACATCGCTTCCAATCAGTTTTACAATCTCATTCAGCCGGCTTTCCGTGGTGAGGATATTCAGCATTTCATTCCGACAGGGAATGTAGTCTGCCCCCACGTTGGTCACATACCAGTCCTCCAGGTCATTGAGATACTCCGTATAGCTGGTGAGCCAGTTAATGGCAGGATAATGTCTCGCATAAGCCAGAGATTTGTCCAGCGCCAGAAAACAGCGGACAAACCGTTTGGTATTCTGGGTGACAGGTTCGGAAAAATCCCCGCCCTGGGGAGAAACCGCACCGATAATCGTTACGCTTCCGTCAGTTCCATTCAGGTTTTCCACATATCCCGCCCGCTCATAGAATGCAGACAGCCTGGAAGCCAGATAAGCCGGAAATCCTTCTTCTGCCGGCATTTCTTCCAGTCGTCCGGAAAGCTCGCGCAGAGCCTCCGCCCACCGGGAGGTGGAATCTGCCATAATAGCCACATGATACCCCATATCACGGTAATATTCTGCCAGAGTCAGTCCGGTGTAGATACTTGCCTCACGGGCCGCCACCGGCATATTGGAGGTATTGGCAATCAGCGTGGTCCGGTCCATCAGAAGATTTCCTGTTTTCGGATCCACCAGATGAGAAAATTCCTCCAGCACGTTGGTCATCTCGTTTCCCCGCTCCCCGCAGCCAATGTAGATAATAATATCTGCATCCGACCACTTGGCAAGCTGATGCTGGGTCATGGTTTTGCCTGTTCCGAATCCCCCCGGAATGGCCGCAGTTCCCCCCTTTGCTATGGGAAACAGCGTGTCCAGAATACGCTGCCCCGTCACCAGAAGCCTGTCCGCAGGATAACGTTTCTGAACAGGCCTTGGAATACGGATGGGCCACTGCTGGGTCATGGTAAGCTCTTTCTCTTCTCCGTCCTGGCGGCGGATAACCACCAGTGTTTCTTCTATGGTGTAAGTTCCGTTTTCCACAGTCCTTACCACTGTGCCTTCCAGATCCGGCGGCACCATCACCTTATGCACAATGGCCGGCGTTTCCGGCACTTCGGCAATGACCATTCCTCCGATAACCACGTCTCCCGGTTTTACAGTGATTTTCGTCTCCCATTTTTTCTCCCGGTCCAGTAAATCCACACTGACGCCTCTTGGGATATAGGCACCGGCCTGCTGTCCGATTAATTGCAGGGGACGTTCTATTCCATCAAAAATATTGGTGATAATTCCTGGTGCAAGGGTAACGCACAGAGCCCTTCCGGCCCCTTCCACCAGTTCTCCGGGCCGCAGTCCCGTAGTTTCTTCAAATACCTGAATGGTAGTCTGCTCTTTGGTCAGTCCAATCACTTCTCCTACCAGACGGTGTTCTCCCACATAGACCATCTCTGACATTTTAAATCCCAGGTTGCCTTTTATGGTAATAATCGGCCCGTTGATTCCATATATTTTACCTGTTATATTCATAGATAAGTCTCCTCCTGCTCTAATTTCGTCACAAAGGATTCATCAATCAGAATATTTCTGGAACGAATGACCGCACGGATTCCTCCGCCGAAATCCAGCGTGCTGACAGTCAGCTGCGCCCCTGTCTGCTTTTCCAGTTCTTCCTTCTTGTCTGCATCGGAGGGATTGATATAGATAATGACCTCTTCCGTACCGGCCACTTTTTTTGCCATTCTGATCTTAGCTGTCAGATAATTCTGATAGTCTTCTGTCTGCTGATACTCTGTCAGCAGTTCCTGTACCCGCTCCATCAGCTTTTTCTTCCACTCCTGCCTGCAGTTATCCAGAAGCCTTTTCTGGCGTATGGATTCCTCCGATACTTTTTTCCTTACCTGCCTGCGAATTTTGATTTCTTCTATCTGGAATCTGTGTTCCATCTCTGCCTGTCTGCTTTTCCGGTATTCCTCCAGTTCTTTCTCACAGGATTCCCGGTATTCCTGAATCATGGCCTCGCTTTCACTGTTTGCCACGTTGATGGTAAACTTCTGAAACACCTCCAGCTTTTCCTTTATCTGCATTCCTCTGCCTCCTGCCTAAAGTTTCAGCCCAATGGCCTCACTGACATAATCTGTAATGAAATTTTCATTCCGTCCGGTTCCATGACGGTCCGGAATTTCAATCAGAAGCGGCAGCCGCCGGTTCAGCTTCACGTCGTCAATCAGATCCGGAAATTCCCTGCCGAACTTTTCTGTCAGCAGTACAATTCCGATTTCTTTATCCTGAAATACCGCATCCAGCGCATCTTTCAGTTCCTGGCGCTCGTGCACCACAACGCCTTCCACACCGGCCAGCCGCATACCCGTCCAGGTATCCTTATTGTCACTGATCAAATACATTTTCATGGCCTGTCTCCTGTTTATCCAAGAATGGAAAAAGAAATCAGCAGACCGTAGAGAGCAATGGATTCTGCCAGCGCCACAAAAATCAGCGCTTTACCCATAATACCGGAGTCCTCGCTCAAAGCACCCAGAGCCGCGCTTGCCGCACTTGCCACCGCAATACCCGCACCGATACAGGAAAGGCCTGTGGACAATGCCGCTGCCAGATAGCGCCATCCTTCCACATTTGCCGCTGCCTGCGCAGCCTCTCCGGCAGCCTGTACATTCCCGTTAAACAAAAGCACATCTGCCACCAGAACCGTGCCAAAGAAAAAGAAAATGTTGCTGGCCAGAGCCGCTTTAAAACCTCCCTCTTTCCGTTTGCTGAGTAAAAATCCGCCTACGGGAATAATCATGCTGCAAAGTAAAATCACCACTAATATAATTTTTGTTATCATTATCATTTCCTCCTACTGTTCTCTTTTTTTGAATGAAACAAAGGGTTTTCCATTTCCTGTATAAAAACGGCTGAACATCTCGTAATATTCCAGACGAAGCACCTGAATTCCCACAACCAGTCCTTCCAGACAGGCCACCAGGATATTGCCCAGTACAATAATAATCCAGTTGGGATTTCCCTTTTCCAGACCGGCAAGGGTCATAACCACACCCATCATGCCTGCATGGCTCAGGGCAAAAGCGCCCACGCGCACAAAGGAAATGGTGTTGGTGGCATAACTCAGTACCACGTCAAATCCTTCCACCAGCGCTTCCACAAAAAACATTACCTTGCTGCCCTCCGGGAAAATCCGGCTCTTTTTCTCCACCAGATGGCTCAGAGGCTCTTTCATCAGAATGGCAATCAGCGGAATTCCCACTGCCGCTCCAATCAGGATGGTGGCCGGAAGGCCGTTTCCCGTTGCAAACAACAGTACACAGATTACCACAAACCCATAGCAGATTAATCCGGCCAGACCGCTCTGGTTAAACAGCAGCCTTCCGTATTCCCTGGCACGGACTGCATTAATCATATTCAGAACCATGGCAATCAGAATTAATCCGGCGCCGAATCCGATGGCCAGCATCAGAGTGGTCATAATATTATCCATGGGCTTCATCCAGAGTGCAGGTATGGTTTCCTCAAATCCAAAGAAACTTCCATACAGAAATCCGAAGATTACAGACCAGACTCCTGCCACTGCCACAATACCTGCAAGGCGCATATTTTTAAATTTATAGAGAAGTATTCCTGCCACGACCAGACAGGCTCCCTGTCCCACATCTCCGAACATAACGCCAAACATAAAGGTATAGGTCAGGGCAATAAACAGGGTGGGGTCCATTTCATTGTAGCCGGGAAGCCCGTACATTTCCACAAACATCTCAAAAGGTTTCAGAATTCCAGGATTTTTCAGCCTGGTGGGCGGTTTGCTGCCAGGATCATCTCCCGGTTCTTCCTCCACACAGTTGATTTTCTCATCCATGGCAATTTCACGCTGAAGTTTCTCCGCATCCCCTTTTGACATCCAGCCATAAAGTATGTAGCGTTCCTCTCCTCCGCCCCCTGAGCCGGTACATGCCGCAAATTTACGGATTTCAAAATTCCTGCAATAGCAGTCCAGGCATTCACAGGCTGCCAGCAGTTCCTGTTCTCTGGCTTTTACCAGTTCCACTGCCTGCATCTGAAGGCTTTCCAGCTCCTGTTCCCGTTCTCTCAGGTGTTTTTCCGCCTGTTCAAAGGCATGCAGCGGGGTATCCTCCAGATCTTCCGGAACCTGAAAATCTTCAAACTGGAAAGAAGCATAGACTGCTTCAATTTCCTCCAGATGGGTATGGGGCACAAAATAAACTCCCCACACGTATTCACTGTCATTATTGCATTCATAAAAGAGGGTATAGGGATTGTGAAATACATACTGCTCCAGCTTGTGATAATTATCCACCTTAATCCGACCAAACCGGAAATCAATAAAGTGGAAATCCCGCAGCTTGCAGAGTTCAAAATCCAGGCTGATAAAAGGAGCGGTCTGGGCCATCCATTCTCTGAGCTGACGTATTTTTCCGTTCAGCTCCTCCCTGCTGCGGACCACCTCTTCTAACTGCCCGTATACTTCAAGGACAATTTCCTCCGCCTGTTTTGGAGTCACCTCCAGATCCGTTCTCCTGGAAACTTCCAGATACTGTTTCAGTTCTTCCCCTTTTCGGGCTGTCTCTTTGTAGAGATTCGTTTCCACAAAGGGACGTACATTTTTCAGGTTGTTCAGACTTGTCATTGCATTTTCAAAGTGAATGTCGTACTTATCAAGATACAGCTTCACCACCCGGTCAATATCGTTTCTTGGCCCGGTAATATGCAACAACTTCATTTTCTCAATCAAAGCGTCTCCTCCGTTCCTTATGTTTTATGTTACCGTACGCTGCCTGATGGCTAAGCGCCCGTACCAGGTAAAATCAGCTGACGTATATCCCGCGCCGGAACCTGATAGCGTATCCCCTCCAGCGCAGTGGTCAGGTGTTCAATTTCCTGTTCCTTTTCGTAAAAATAGCAGAATACCGGAGCCATGGAGGCGGGATATTTCCGACAGATTCTCTGATACATTTTCTCCATCACCTGATGAAAGGAAACCTCGTCCTGCATCCTCACCAGCGCATCTTTTCCTCTAAAATATACCGTATCTGCCAGTATCCGGCAGAATTCCTCTACCTGCTCTGCCTCCAGCAGCTTCTTCCACTCTCTTTTCTTCAGCTTATACTGTACCGGTATCAGAATTTGTTCCAGCTCTTCCGGTCTCTGATGGAAAAACTGTTTGCCCCGGTACATCCACATGATATTCAGCCAGTCAATCTGAGTTCCGAACACTTCCCGGAGAACTTTTTTCATCTGGCTGCCGGAAAATTTATCAATCTGTTTCCAGGCGTTTACAAAATAGGATATTTCCACATTCGGAACAGAATCTCCGTACTGGAGCTGAGCCTGATAGAGTTCCAGCGCTTTTCGCTGCTGGCTGTTTCCAAACAGATACAGCTTCCGGTAATCTTCCAGAATGGAATTATGGATCAGCTCTTCTACCTGTCCACGGTGTCTGATTTCTTCCCGTCCTCCATATATCCTGCCGTAGCTTTCCTGTTCTCTGAGAAATGCTATGGTTTCCTCCACCGTCAGAAATTCCGTAATCCGTTCAAAATCTTCTCTTTTTAACAGCCGGCTGCGCATTGCCCTGGTTTTCGTAATCAGCCCGCTGTACTGCAGCAATTCTCCCGCCATGGCTACACCTCTGTTATTTTCTCTACGATTTCCTGTGCAAACCGGTCCAGGTTTTTCTCATAATTTTCATTCAGGCGGGTAATTTCTTCCTGATTTCCGGCCGCAAGCTGCTTTGCCTCCTGGGCACTCTGTTCCTCCAGCTGAGACCTGAGAATGGCAAGCCGCCCCTCCAGTTCCTTTTCCATCTCCATGGCAGAATCTTCCATTTTCTTTCGATTCTCTTCCTGCAGTTCCTGCCGGCGCACAGCTGCTTTCTCCATCATTTTTCCCGCCTGTTCTTCTATCTCGTAGAGGCCCATAATAATCTCATTCACTTAGTCCATCCTCCCTCCGGAAATACAGTTTCAGCGCGAACTGCTGATCCCTGCTGCCTCTGACCATATTGGTGGCCAGAGCCTTTGCTATTTCTTCTATGACTTCCCTGACTGCCTGCCGTGTTTTTACGTCCGGAATCCGGTACATTTCCCCTTTTCCGGAAAACTGACAGAACATGCGCAGCACATAATCTGACTTTTCTGTCTCTATGAGCATAATGGCCCGATACGAGATAAGTAACTGCTGACAGAGATATCCTCCCAGAAACATGCCGTAGGCAATCTGAGGCATAAGTTCTCTGGGCACCGGACGTTCTGTTTTATTCTGTATCTGAAATACACAGCCCTCTCTGGGAAGGTGAAACAGTTTCTGCAGATGTTCCGTATAAAACTGGTATCCATGCTCCTCATACATATAATAACGCATGAATTCCTGCAGCAGTTCTTCGCAGGCAGCCGCCGCATAACCGCTTGCCGCCGCGTCCATTCCTTTCATTTCTGAATTCAGATTTCCCTTGATAACTCCTACAGCCACATTATAGATTCCTGTATGCTTCCATTTCTTTTCTTCCAGCCTTTGGGAAAGTTCCCGGATAATTCCGTTCAGCCGCTGCAGCTCATCTTCCATTTTCTTCCGCTGACTTTCTTCTTTCTCCAGCGCTTCATGATACTTCAATGCTTCCTTTATGGGATTCACAATATCTTCTGCCAGAAAAAAGGGCTTTAAAATCAGCTTAAACAACCTGGCATGATTGAAAATCTCCAGTGTCCGGGTTACATCCTTTATCTGGGTCATGGCAATCCTGACCGTTAAAGGCGAAAGCATCTCCACCATGTCAAACACTTCTTTTCCCGACATGACAGGCATATCCAGTTCACTGATTAATACTGCCACCGGATAACTTCTTACATATTCCATAGCCTGTTCCGGCATCTGAAAAAATTTGCATTCAAACTGACCCTGAACAGAATTCAGCATCCGTTTGTAGCCTTCCATACTTTTGCTGTCGTAATCTAAAATCACCACTGTCTTCATAACTATTCTCCCTTCAGGGGAATTCAGATTGCTTCCCTTCTTTATTCTGTTACCCTTTTCGCTTTACCTTAGATTATAACACGCTCCGGGCCATTTTACAAAATTTTTTTCAAAACAATGCGAAACACATACAAGCTGCCCACATATGATACATTGTAATCAAAATATTGGAGGAT